>ENA-OUQW01001687-OUQW01001687.1-human-gut-metagenome-genome-assembly--contig:-NODE-1687-length-21175-cov-5.214867_pt1 | contig 21175 bp, 21 predicted proteins | sample MGYA00248464_ERZ548849 | MGnify/ENA primary metagenome ERZ548849 (study PRJEB26491, sample SAMN04978193) | human gut metagenome | host: Homo sapiens | study: EMG produced TPA metagenomics assembly of... | reverse complement strand
GTCTGGCCCTGGACTTCATCAACAAGAGCCTGGAGCTGCTGCACCCTGGTGGCCTGCTGATCTTCCTGCTCCGGACGAACTTCCTGGAGAGCGAGAAGCGCTTCAAGTGGTGGCAGGAGCACCCGCTCAGCGGTCTCTACACCCTGCACAAGCGCCCCAGCTTCACCGGCCGAGGCACCGACGCCACCAGCTACTCCTGGTTTGTGTGGGAGCGGGGGGGGGGACCGACTGCATAGGTCATCAGACCATCAAAACCATCTAAGGAGGACAAGCGCATGGAAGACATTGACCTGACAATGCTGGCCCGCTCGGCCTACCGGGCGATCCTGAGAAGCGTGGAAACCGCAAAGGCTGAGGAGCCTGAGACTGTGAAGGAGGTGGTGCCTATGGCTGCACAAAAAGATTGAGCCCCGGAGCTAATGCCTCGGAGCCCAATAGAACACAGTCCCAGTATAACACAAACAAGGAGGAAATAAAAGCATGAAGATCACCGTCGAATTTGCAAACCTGAACGAGTTCAAGCAGTACATGGAAGAGAACAACGATGGATTATGGTGGATCCCGGACGAGTTAAAGTAAGATTTAAGTTTGGAATTGATCGAGAAAAACTGATAGGGTGAGAATGAGCCAGGGGCGCATGTGAATGTGGTTCCTGGCTCATTTTTTACGCGAACAACGAGCCAAAGTCCGCGCTTGCGCGAGACCTTGGCGACTGTCGCGATAACAAGGGGAAACTCGCGAAGCGTGTTTTCACTTGTTATAACAGGAATTCCGGGGAATTCCCTATTACAAAAAGGTACTGACGTGCCAATACTGCGCACTTGCGCGAAGATGTAGATCGTCGCAAGCGGCCGCGCGAGGAGCGGGAATGTGCGAGGCGCGTTTCATGTATTGTAGGAGGTAGAAGATATGAACTGCAGACCGGAAGATATGCTGCTCTACGCGGTGACAGACCGCGCGTGGTTAAACGGTGAGACTCTGGAGAGCCAGGTGGAAAAGGCTTTAAAGGGCGGCGCGACCTTTGTTCAGCTGAGGGAAAAAGAGCTGGATGAGGAGAAATTTTTGGAAGAGGCGAAGAAGATCAAGAAGCTCTGTGCCGAATATCATGTTCCCTTTGTGATGCAAAGCATAGAACCTGGAGAACGAATTTATTATAACACGGATGAAGCACACCTATTTTTCCCTGACCGATATTGTGTCCGCTTATATGAAGAAAGCCTATTGACTCCATGTGGCTTAATAATCGGAGAAAAGCTGGAAGACGGTGAACCATTTGAAACGGAAACAGACGTATTAGAACGATTCAGAGATTGCGGATATCCAGCAGCTACACTAAAAGAGTTGGAGCTCATGTTCGATGCGGATGAACTTATTATTTTTGAATTTACAAATCCATATTTGGATCTGGAGCAGAAAAATGCTTGTGCATGAAACTTCTCCCCTCCACACCAAAGACGATTATCATCAGATTTAAAGGAGGAACACCATGACTGATTTGGAACTGGATGTCTGGGATGCATGGCTCAGGGAACGTCAGGAACATCTGGAAGAAACCCTGTCCAATATCTCACCATCGGAAGAACCCTGCAGATATTACCTGCTAACCGGATATATTCAGGGAATGCTAGAAGCTCTTACCATGCTTACGACTGTTGAGGATGGGAAACGCTTCAAGATCAAACTGGAGCAATTTCGCCAGAATCTGCTCCTCTCTGGAGATTACGATGCTACCGGTAACTATAAACAGGCAGTGAAGAAAACTGCTGTTTAAATACTTCGAGCCGCCCAATCGGACGGCTCTTTTTATGCCCGAAAACGGTAGCCTACACCACGTATCGTTTCTATGTAGTGCGGTTCTTCCGGATTTTCTTCTATTTTCTTTCTCAGATTCTTGACTAACCCATAGACACGGTTATCCACTTCTGACTCCACATCCTCATAAATATGCTGGTAAATCTGTTCTTTTGTAAATACCCGATTGGGGGATAAGGCCAGATAAAAAAGCAGGTCATATTCATGTCTGGTAAGTTCCACAACCTTACCATCTTTGATTACGCTCCGCTGAAGCTGGTCTATTTCCAAACCTTGGAATGTCAACTTTTCAGAATTTGTAATCTCCATAACTTCTAACGTACTTTCGCAGGCTAGAACTGATTTAATTTTATTCAGGATTCCCTCTTCGGAATCAGAAATGGTAAGAATCATCACTTTCCCATAACATCACCTGCTTTTCTTAGCATTTAGCTTTCACTCCTCATTAACAATGTTTATCGATTGGTTACATAGATATATGCATCTTCCAAAGTTACGTCACAAGCTATACATCCACTTTCTGACGGCATATTCTCCCCTAACAGTCTTAATCTAATTCCTTCCTCCGTATACTGCTTACTGGAAATATGATATTTTCTTTCTAATTCTCTTGCAAGGCTTTCGTCCTCTGTACAGCATTCCCATACATGCCCTCTTGCCTTATTCAATAATTCCCTCATTGTTCCTGTATAAAGGAATCTACCTTTTTTCATAACCGCAAGCTGATTACAGGTTGCCATCAGATCCTCCACCACATGCGTTGAAAATAATACGGTGCGTTCTTCTGCAAAATCTACCAGTAAATTACGGATACGGATGCGTTCCTCCGGATCGAGCCCTGTTGTTGGTTCATCCACAATTAAAAAATCCGGCTCATGGAGTAATGCCTGCACTAATCCAACTCTTCGCTTCATTCCACCTGAAAGCTTACGGACTGTACGCTTGCGGAATTTCAGCAGGTCACAGAACTCCAGAAGTTCTTCTGTTCTTTCTTTTATCTGCTTTCGCGGCATAAAATAGAGCCGTCCCTGGTATTCCATAATCTCATCCATATTCATATCCTGACGCATAGAATATTCCTGGGTGATCACACTGATTTTTCTTTTCAGATCAGGACGTTGTCTCGTAAGCTGCTGACCGTCTATGAGGATTTCTCCCTTTGTCGGAAGAAGAAGGGTTGAGAGCAGGCTGATGGTCGTTGTCTTGCCTGCTCCGTTCGGTCCAAGAAGGCCAAAAAATTCCCCTTTTTCAATTTTCAGGTTCAGGGAATCCACAGCTGTAAAATTGTCAAAGGTTTTTGTCAGATCTCTGGTTTCGATCATAATCCTCCATCCTGTTCCTTTGCAATGATCAGAGAATAATAGCCTGCATCATCCGGAATTTCTTCTACACTGTTGTAAATATGCTCATCCGGCATTCCACAGTTCTCCACCATACGGATATTGCGTCCGCTTTTTGCCAGAATTTCCTTTACCTGATTCATCTTTTTGCCGGATTTCATCAGCACATAGGTACCCGGCTGATCCAGTTCACTGTCAAGGCGGTGAACTGCAGGCTGTACATGAAGAGGCTGGTTCCACTCTGTAAGCGGGATATTCAGGCGTGCTGCTGTTGCGCAGAAGGAAGTGATGCCGCTTACCAGTCTTGTCTCATATCCATCTGCTTCTACTCTCTTCTGCACATATGAAAATGTTGAATAGATAGTCGGATCTCCAAGTGTCAGAAATACTACATTCTTACCTGTATCAAGTGCTGCTTCCAGCGCCTTGGCTCCTTTTTCATGGTTCAGTTCCAGTTCTGCCTTATCGTGTGTCATTGGCATATAGATTGGCAGGAGTTCTTTGTCTGCAAGCTCAGGTACTGCCTGTACTGCGATCTTATATGCAACTGTTTCACGCACCTCTGCGCCCGGTACTGCAATAATATCATTCTCTTTGATCAGGCGCACTGCCTTTAATGTCATAAGTTCCGGATCTCCGGGGCCAACTCCTACTCCGTATAAAATTCCTCTCATTACCATATCCTCCTGTGATTTGCATATACATTTTTATGATATCAGAATTGCAGGAGCTGCTTCGCAGCAAAGCAATTCACAGATATTCATTTATTGTGCTCACTGTTCACTACGTTCTCAATGATGTTGCGTGCGGACAGCACCTTTTATTATACTAAAACAGGATAACTTTTTCAACAAAGTATTGACAATTAATTTCAATTGTGGGATGATGAAAATTATCGAATTTAAGTGAGGAAAGAAATATGAGAAAGATTTTTTCAGTTCTGGCAACTTTGATCTGCTGTCTGTCAGTATGGACTTCTGTTCCTGCTGCACAGGCTTTCACTCTTGATAAAGAAGATGGGGAGTATTCCATCCAGGTAGAGCTGGAGGGCGGGAGCGGCAAAGCCAGTGTCACTTCACCGACTTTGATCACCGTAAAAAACGGCGAAGTAACTGCCGATATCCAGTGGAGCAGTTCTAATTATGATTACATGATCGTTGACGGTGAAAAATATCTCCCTGTCAATGAGGAAGGAACGAATTCTGAATTCCTGATCCCGGTTACCATTATGGATGAGAGCATGCCGGTAATCGCAGACACTACTGCCATGGGTACCCCTCATGAGATCAATTATACCCTGACTTTCTATTCCGATTCCATCGGTTCCAAAAGCCAGATGCCACAGGAAGCAGCGAAACGTGTTGTTGCTGTTGCACTTGTTATTATCGTAGGCGGTGGGATTCTGAATTATTTCGTAAACAAGAGAAACCGATGCTGAACCAGGCAGACACCTGCATCTCAGTTCGGTTAAGAAATACAAAAAAGCTGCCATACGGCAGCTTTTTTTGTATTCTATATCTTTATTCAGCCATCTCCACTTCCAGCACATAGTCTACAGGATCCGGCAGTACAGGATCCGGACCAAGGTCAACAAATGCGATATCCGGATAATCGCTGTGTACCCATAAAGTAGAGATCGGCACTTCATGTCCGTCATCCAGGGCACGTACTTTCACAATCTTATTCTTATCAAATCCGATCAGCGGCAGTGGTCCTAATGTATTCTCATAAATATGGACATAATACTTGTTTCCATTTCTGGTGATACGTCCGTAATCCGGTTTCGGGATATCTGCTGCCGGAGCGCATCCATAGATACTGTCATGGTTCTTATCCATCCAGCGTCCGATTTCCGACAGAATCGCAGAGGACTCTTTCGGGAATTTACCTTTCGCATCAGGTCCTACGTTCAAAATCATATTTCCACCTTTGGAAACGCACTCTACCAGCTTCTTGATCAGCATGGAAGCAGGTTTGTAATAGTGGTCATTTGCGCAGTAGCCCCAGTTATTGTTCATGGTGAAGCATGCTTCCCATACCATCGGATTCCCTTCTTTGTCGCAGATTCCTTCCGGCGGGATGATCTGTTCCGGGCTTATAAAATCGCCATGATACGGTGTCGGATCGCATTCATACAGAGATCCTCTTCCCTCACCACTGACTTCCAGACGGTTATCAATGATGATTCCCGGCTGTAATCTGCGGACCATATCTATCAGTCTGGTTGCTCCCCATTTCTCGCCTCGCATATCGTCATAGGAAAAGTCAAACCACATAATATCGATTTTTCCATAATTTGTGCAGACCTCTTCCACCTGATTGTACATATACTCTATATAACGAGAAAAATCTCTGTTTTCATTACTGCATTCCGGATGGTTTCTCATAGGATGGATGCGGTCTCCGTAATGAGGATAGTCCGGATGATGCCAGTCAAGTAAGGTGAAATACAGACCGACTTTCAGACCTTCTTCGCGAAGAGCTTCCACATATTCTTTGATCAGATCTCTTCCTGCAGGTGTATTGGTAACTTTATAATCTGTGTATTTACTGTCAAATAAACAGAAACCATCATGGTGTTTTGCAGTCAGAACCACATATTTCATACCTGCTGCCTTTGCCTCTTTTGCCCACTGTTTCGGGTTATAGTCTCTGGCATCAAATTCTTTCATAAACGGAAGGTATTCTTCCTCAGGCATCTCCTCTGTACTGCGTACCCATTCTCCTCTTGCAGGAATAGAATATAAGCCCCAGTGGATAAACATTCCGAAACGGGCATCCTGATACCATTTCATACGTTCTTCATATTCTTTTCTGTTAAACTGATACATGATTTTTATCTCCTTTATGTAAATGCAAATTCAATATCCAATCCTTTACATCTATACAATAATGTAATCCGGCAATACCAGAAGATGCTCACAGGTGTCATCTCCGGGCATCTTATTTATCGCTCTGTTACATTAATCTAAGCAGCATATCCCCGGTTCCTACATTGTAACCGCTGGTCGCATAAATCCCATTCAGGGTTCCATTCGTCACAATAATCAGCGGAAGTTTGTCCGGATCTACGTACATACGCCTTCCCAGAGTATTGATAATCTCTGAGAAATCATCATAATAAATCTGAATATTTTTTAACTTTGCAAGTGTTTTGGACAGTGTCGGTGTCTCCAGTGCTTCTTTACTTCTCACTACAAAAATAATCTGCTCTGCATATCCTGCGAAAGCCTCTTCCTGCTCCATCATTTCATTTAAGATATGCTCAGTAGGCTCTTTTTCTTCTTCCAGAAACATAAGGATATGTTTTCCGTCTGCTGTAAGATCAGATGCTTTCACTTCTGTACCATCCTCAGTTTTCAGCATGAATTCCGGCATGGAAATATTCTCCAGCATATCCTCCAGATCTGCTTCCCTGAGTACCAACTCGATCTCCTTTGTCTCTCCGGGCTGAATTTCAAAATGATATTCATTTGCAAACATATTTCCATTTGGAAGTCTGTTTGAAGTAAGAATCCTGTAGTTTCCGGATTCCAACGGCAGATTCAGGATCTGATCTTCGAAATTCTCTGCTCCCAGTTTCAGTGATGTATATCTTCCATTCTCCAGTTTTGCAATACTCCAGTTCTGGAAATATTTCCACTGTACAGTCTCTCCTGCTTTCAGGATCAGAGTACAGTTCTTCTCTGTTCTTGCAAGCACAGGAACAAATCTTCCGTTTTTCATATATTCCATAGAACGATCATGTGGATTCAGTCTTGCCGCTACTCCAAGGGTTCTCGCTATTGCAACAAACAGGATTTTCTTTGACAGGAAGCTTCCTGTACAGGTCCTTATGCATCCTGCCGGTGTTGTGATCACACTGGAACGCTCTTTCTCCGGTCTGGAAACAATTGCCTTCTCGATCAGATTCCAGATTCTGGAAGGATCATCTCTCAGCTCCTGTTTCTCAGTTCTGGAAAAATGCTTCTTAATCTCTCTTCTGTATTTCTGAAGAACTTCATCATCTACTCTTGGATTTAACACATAAGATACAAAGGTATCCTTTTTCATCATACCATGATATGGAATTGCCAGCTCCAGGTGTTCCTCCAGAACGTCACTGATACAGTCAGTTCTGTCTTTCTCTGTGAGAACCCTCAGGAGATCTTCTCTGTATGAGGCAGCAATGGCTTCTTCTATCCTGTTTACCTTTTTTTCCAGGAAACGTTCACATTCCGGATTTGACCAGTTTCTTACTTTCTGCTCTCTGTGTGCATTGGCTGCTGCCAGACGCTTATTTCCCTTCGCCTTCTGTTCCGGAGTCGGCATGTCTGTGTTTACAGGTGCATCATGAGGAGCAAATATATCTGCTGCTGTCCACTTTTCTGATTCGCCGTCATTTCTTTTATCCTGCGATACCAGACAAAGTTCACAGTTATCTTCTTTCTCAGTGTTCATAACTGTTTCCGCATAGAACCACTCGCCGTCAGAACACATTCTTGCGGAAATATGCAGACTTCCAAGTCCTGTTGTCAGTCTGGCAGTTCCCTTACTGTCTGTTTTCTTCTCTGCGATCGGTGCATACTCTGAATAGTTCAGTACCTCAAAGGAAACCTCAGCTTTCTCTGTGGGTAACCCCTGCGCATCCTTTACTGTTACTGTAATTTCTTTGGTTACTGCATACCTCTTCAATTCATTCAGCATGGTCACCATACCATCTGTGCCGATCACCTCACCTTCCGGGATTTTGGTGTCAAACACACGTGAATGGATCATCATTGCTCTGGAAGAAGCGTTTGTAAACCATCCTTTATTCAGGATTTCTTCGGGCTCACAGGCTCCGAGGAAGTACCATTTGCCGTCACACCAGATCTCTACCCAGGCGTGATTGTCATCGCAGTGAGACCACTTCGGCGCATATACCTGACGGGCAGGTACGCCTACGCTTCGCAGTGCATTTACAGTGAATACGGACTCTTCACCACATCTGCCATTTCCTCTGCGGTATACAGAAATCGCAGATAAAGTACGGTCATCTGTACAATGATAAGTAGCTTCTTCGGCACACCAGTAATTCACTTCTAACGCTGCTTCTCTGAAGTTCATTCCCTGTATTCTGCTTCCGATTTCTGCGCGGAAATAAGTTCTGCACTGTGCGATCTCCTCCTCATTTACTCTGTGAAACAGCACATAATTCAGGAAGATTTCTTCAGGAAGGTCTGCAACCTGCGGATTCTCTTTCCAGAGCCTCACACCATTCTCCGCATAGTCCAGAAATACTTCAAACGGATAATTGCCAATATCACTGTACGGCATAAATGCATATAAATATTTACATGCAAGTGCCACTTCCTCTGTACATTTCTGTAATTTTTCGTCTACAGGCGCAAAAACCCGGGGCAGGTTTTTTGCCTGCTCCAGGTAGTTCTCTTCAATTCGGCCCCTGTTCTCTTTTAAAAAAACTCTCGGTTCTGCCATTATAATTCCTCCAGAACTTTCTTTGCGGCACGGATATTATCTACATCCGTACGCCATATCTCATATTCGCTCAGCATCGGAAGTCCCATATTGACTCCATCCTTGCGAAACTGCATCTCACTGTCAATGACTCTCTTTCCGGTCATATGATAAGCCCTGACTCCTGTAAGCGGATAAAGCTGGCGGATCACTTCTGCTCCCACGCCGCTTCCTGCCTGGATCGTGATACGTCCCTGACTCTTCTCTACCAGTTCCTTCAAAAGATCTGCCCCCTGCAGACATACATTACGCTGACCTGAAGTAAGGATCGTATTGATTCCCAGTGAGATTGCCTGTTCCATTGTTTCTATTGGATCCACACATACATCAAAAGCTCTGTGAAGAGTCACCGACATATCCCCTGCCGCCTCCATCAGCTCTTTCATCTGTTCCATGTTTAATGTGCCATCCGGCTTCAGCACCCCAAATACAACACCTTCGGCACCCATTTTCCTGAAATCTTCCACTGCATGCTTTATCATGGAAAATTCTGCATCTGTATAGCAGAAATCTCCAAAACGCGGACGGATCAGAGCATGGATCCTGATATCCGAACGCTTTCTTATTTCATCAAAAAGCCACGGTCCCGGAGTGGTTCCGCCGATGATCAGGTTACCGCAAAGTTCCAGTCTGTCTGCGCCTCCTTCAACCGCTGCCATAGCAGATTCTACAGAATCTACACAGGCTTCCAAAATATATTCTTTCACGTACTTGCCTCCATCTTTTTTCATTTAAGCCAGACAGATCATCCTTTCTGCTGACTGATTTAACCAGATCAGATAAGTCCCCCGAAGACTTACCTGCATCAGAACAATTTCACCCCGGCTCTCTCCAGTGTACTCACGATCGTATCATCTGGAAATTCATCCGTAACAATTCCGCTGATATCATCGAAGTATGCATATTTATAGGAATCATTGAAATAGAATTTATCCCTTTCCATAACAACATATTTATGTCTGCTGCTGTGCACGGCTGCTTTCTTTGTCAATCCGTCCTCTACCCCCAATGTAGTAATTGCACAATCAGTCATATCCACACCGCAGCTTCCTATAAATGCACGGTCAAAGCTATACTGTTTGATCACTTCTATCGTTGCAGCTCCCATAAATCCGTTTACTGTCTGGTACATTGTTCCCCCTGTACCGATTGCGGTAATGGATGGATTTGTGGCAAGGATCTGCAGGATATCTATCATATTGCTCACCACTACCACACGCATATTTGACGTGGCAAGAAGCTTTGCCAGTTCAATATTTGTGGTAGAAATATCAAGGAAAATCGTTTCGTTATTCTTGATCAGTTTAAATGCTTTGGCTGCAATTGTTCTCTTTTTGTCAAGGTTAAACTGGCGTCTGTCTACTACGTCTCTTTTCAGCGGATAATCCTGTGAAAGGATTGCGCCGCCGTAGGTTCTCTTTAACTTACCGGCGTTTTCAAGAATCTTAAGATCTTTTCGGATACAGTCTTCTGTGACCTGAAACATCTCACTTAATTCCTTAACCTTGACTTTTCCGTTTTCACGAAGGCATTTCTCTATTGCGCTTTGTCTTTCCTCAGTAAACATAGCCCCTCTTTCCTCATCCATTCATGATGACCTGTATCTCTCAGTGAATCCTGTTTTCTTCACTGTTCATCTTCAGGTGTAATATTGTTATTTCGGAATTCCTATTCTGTAAGTTTTGGATAATGACATTTTACAATATGACCCGGTGCAATTTCAACAGGTGTCGGCACCTGTGTCTTACATTTTTCTGTACAATGTGGGCAGCGTGTATGGAACAGGCATCCACTTGGCGGATTACTCGGACTTGGAAGATCACCTTTTAAGGTAATACGCTCTTTCTTCACTTCCGGATCCGGGATCGGAACTGCGGAAAGAAGTGCTCTTGTATATGGATGTCTCGGGTTTGCATACAGTTCTTTCTTCGGAGCTGTCTCTACGATCGTACCCAGATACATAACACCGATTCTGTCTGAAATCATCTCAACGACACTCAGGTCATGGGAAATGAACAGATAGGTAAGATTAAAGTCTTTCTGTAACTGTTGCAGAAGATTTAATACCTGCGCCTGGATAGAAACATCAAGGGCAGATACCGGCTCATCTGCGATGATAAGCTTTGGCTGTACAGTCAGTGCTCTGGCAATTCCGATACGCTGACGCTGACCACCGGAGAATTCATGCGGGTAACGCTCTCCATGAGACGGGCTTAATCCTACAGTGCCGAGAAGTTCATGTACTTTCTTAAGACGCTCTCCTGCACTCATATTTGTGTGGATCAGAAGTGGCTCACCGATGAGATCCTGAACTTTCATTCTCGGATTCAAGGAACCGTACGGATCCTGGAAAACCATCTGAATATCAGAACGCAACGGACGCATTTCTTTCTCGGAAAGTCTGGAGATTTCTTTTCCTTCAAACCAGATCTCACCGGAATCCGGTGTGATCAGATGATCGATCAGTTTACCTGTCGTAGATTTCCCGCATCCGGACTCACCTACCAGAGAGAAAGTTTCACCCGGATAGATATCGAATGATACATCATTTACAGCATGGACAAATTTCTTCTTGCTGAACATTCCTCCGTTTGCCTGGAATGTTTTCTTCATATTCTTTACTGATAATAACGGCTCGCTCACAGGTTACGCCTCCTTTCCGGTTTTGTTGAGCAGATGACATCTGCATTTTCTGGTGCCTGCTTCGTTGATATCTGCAAGCTCCGGCTCCTGCTGATGACAGATATCCATTGCATATTTACATCTCGGTGCAAACTTACATCCTTTCGGCATTACGGACAGATCCGGTACGCTTCCCGGAATGGACGGAAGAGATTCCACACCACTTCCAAGTTTCGGTACAGAACCGATCAGACCCTGTGTATATGGATGTTTCGGATCTGCAAAAAGTTCCTGCACAGGTGCTTCTTCTACAATTCGGCCGGCATACATAACAACAACTCTGGAACACATTTCAGCAACAACACCAAGGTCATGTGTGATCATCAGAATACCTGTATTCTTCTTTGCCCTGATGTCCTCCATCAGCTCCAGGATCTGTGCCTGAATGGTAACGTCAAGGGCTGTAGTCGGCTCATCTGCGATGAGAAGCTCCGGCTCACAGGACATTGCCATAGCGATCATAACACGCTGGCACATACCGCCTGAAAGCTGGTGCGGATAACTCTTTAATGTCATATCCGGTTCAGGGATACCTACTGATTTCAGTACTTCGAATGCTCTGTTGTGCGCTTCTTCTTTTGAGAAATTGTTATGGAGCAGGATTGCTTCTGTCAGCTGTTTCTCAATTCTCATACATGGGTTCAGAGAGTTCATCGGCTCCTGAAAGATCATGGCAACTTCACGTCCTCTGATCTTTCTCATGCCTTTTTTATCTTCTTTGAGAAGATCCTTGCCATTAAGCAGGATCTCACCGTTGGAAATCTTACTGTTACGTGCCAGAAGTTTCATAATGGAAAGGGAAGTTACGGATTTACCGCATCCGGACTCTCCTACCAGACCAAGAATCTCACCCGGCTGAATGGAGAAACTTACATTATTAACTGCTGTCACCCATGTTTTATCTCTTTTAAACTCCGTACGGAGATTCTTTACTTCTAATAATTTTTCTGCCATGGTTTCTTCCTCCTAGTTCATCTTTGGATCCAGGGTATCTCTGAGACCGTCGCCCAGCAGGTTGAATGCCAGAACTGTAAGGAAGATCAGAATACCAGGGAACAGTACCATGTGAGGAGCTGTATTCAGATAGTTACGTCCTGTGGAAAGCATGGAACCCCAGTCAGGCTCTGTAACGTTTGCACCGAATCCCAGGAAGCTTAAGGATGATGCAGCAAGGATTGCAGTACCTACACGCATGGTAAAGTTAACGATCATAGACTGGATCGTACCAGGGAAAATATGTACAAACAGGATTCTTGTGTTTGAACATCCCAGGGAACGGGCAACCTCTACATAAGGAGCCTGCTTTACGGAAATCGTCGCGCTTCGTATGATTCGTGCGAAGGACGGCACTGTAAATACCGCAACTGCGATCATAACGTTTACCATACCCTGTCCGATGATGGCAACAACTGCGATAGCCAGCAGGATATCAGGGAAAGCGAAAAGTACATCACAGCATCTCATAATCAGGGAATCGATAATTCCGCCGTAGAAACCTGCGATCAGTCCAAGAACAACACCGATAGCCGTACCAATGATCGTCGCTGTCAGCGCGCATGTAAGAGAAAGTCTGGTACCAACCATCAGACGGGAGAAAACATCCTGTCCGTATTCATTGGTTCCCCAGATGTGGGCTGCGCTTGGCCCCTGCATCATAGCTGTGTAATCCGGTGCCTGTGGATCATACGGAACTACATATGGTCCGATGATTGCCATTAAGATAATAAATACTATAAATGCCAGAGAAATCACCGCTGTTTTTCTCTTCATGAATTTCTTGACAAATTCTTTGAACTTGCTCTGTGCCTTAGGGAGTTCTTCGGCAGCAGCAAGGTTAATGTTTGATGTTGTGTTCTTATCTGCCATCTTCTCTCCTCCTCTACTCATAACGTACTCTTGGGTTAATCACGCCATAAAGAACATCTACGATCAGGTTGATCAGGATATATTCTGTAGCAAAGAACAGCAGTAATGCCTGAACAACTTTGTAATCTCTCATCTGGATGGAGTCTACCAGAAGACGTCCAAGTCCGGGAATGGAGAATACTGTCTCTGCCATAACAGATCCGGAAAGGAGACCACCGATCTGAAGTCCGGCTACTGTTACGATCTCGATCAGAGAGTTCTTAAATGCATGGCGCATAACAACCAGTGATTCAGAAAGACCTTTGGCACGTGCGGTACGCACATAGTCCTCACGCATGGTCTCAAGCATGGAAGATCTGGAAAATCTGGCAAGTACGGCCATGATTCCTGCTCCCATTGTAAGTGATGGAAGAATATAGCTCTTCCAGGTTTCCAGTCCACTGGTTGGAAGCCATCCCAGGCTTACTGAGAAAAGCTGGATTAATTCCAGACCTAACCAGAAACTTGGAACAGATATACCTGCGATTGCTATGATCATACCTACATAATCAAGAATTCTGCCATGAAATACGGCAGCGATGATACCGATTGCAATACCGATGATCGCAGCCCATATCATGGATGAGAATGTCAGCATGATAGTTGGTTTCAGTCTTGGTGCGATTGTCTCTGCTACGGTTTTACCGTTTTTGATAGAGCTTCCCAGATCTCCTGTAAAAAGACCTTTCATATATTTGCCATACTGTACAAGTAGTGGCTCATCCAGTCCCAGCTGTTCACGTACAACTGCCACATCTTCCTTTGTTGCATCCTGACCGGCTACCAGTCTTGCCGGATCACCGGGAATCATATGGATAAACATAAATACTACGAATGAGATAACCAGAAGCAGCGGGATCGTGCTTATCAAACGTTTACCTAAATAACGTCCCATATTTTTCCTCCTTATCATTTTCTTACCTGTTGTTTATATTTGATGCTTTATAGTCGGAGAACTGCCATAGTGAATCTTATGGCAGTTCTCCGGTTTGAACATCCTTGTCCTGTATTCACACTGCTGTATCGGCAGTATTTTTATGGAATTGCTGCAATTTCAGATCAGGCAGCCAGATTTATGTTCTTCGCAGCCTGTTCTCAAACAAATTACTACTGTGCTAAAGTTGCATTTGCGAAGTTAAATGCTCCATCCGGAGATACATATACGCCAGACAGATAAGATTTTGTAGAATAGATGATCTGGTCATTGCCAAGGAATAACCATGGGCATGCTTCCCATGCGATCTTCTGAGCATCGCCGTAGTATTTAGCCTGCTCTTCTTCGTTAGCTGTTGCAAGACCTTCATCCATATCTTTATCAAAATCAGCATCGTTGAAGTATGCTGTGTTTGCACTTGTAGGAGGGCACATTGTGCTGTAAAGCAGGGAACGTAAAGAACCATCCATTGTGAAGTCAGATGCAGACCAGTTTACATACCACATATTGATCTCAGCATCTTCTTTGTCAACATAAATCTTGTCACTTACAGTTGCAGGCTCCATTGGCTGAACGTCAACTTCGATACCGATCTGAGCAAGCTGCTGGGAAATAAATGTCATACCTTTGATTTCCTGTGTTGTGTTATCGCCCCACAGAGTAAGTTTGAATCCGTCTTCGTATCCGGCTTCTTTCATAAGTTCTTTTGCTTTGTCTACATCATATGTGTAAGCTTCCTGCTCTTCATATCCGCCGATGATAGATGGAACTACAGATGTAGCCGGTTTTCCGTATCCGGAATACATTAACTGGATGTATGCATCTTTGTCGATCGCATAGTTCATAGCCTGACGTACTTTTACATCAGAAAGCTGTTCCAGATCCATGTTCAGAGTTACATATCTCATGATGTTGGAGTCTGTTGTAAGGATGTTTACATCGTCTGTTCCTTTGATTGCTTCAATCTGGTCAGACGGTGTAGGATAGATGAAATCTGCTTCACCTGTCTGAAGCATAGCTGTACGTGCACCTGCTTCCGGAACCTCTTTGATTGTTACAGTGTCAACGCCCGGTTTGTCTCCCCAGTAATCATCATTGCGCTTAAAGCTTGTGTGGTCTCCCTCTTCCCATTCTGTACATACATATGGGCCGGTTCCGCATGGATGGTTCATGATATCATTGCCATACTCTTCAAGAGCTGCAGGGCTGATGATACAGAACTGTGTCAGACGGTTGATAAATGGTGCCCATGCCTGTGTCAGTTTGATAACCAGTGTGTAATCATCCGGTGTTTCAATGCTGTCTACACGAGGTGTTTCAGATCCGTCTTCGTTAGTTACGATAAATGTTCTTCTCTGACGAAGATTGTTGTCTTTGTTAACTACACGATCGTAGTTTGCTTTAACTGCTGCTGCATTGAAGTCTGTTCCGTCCTGGAATTTAACGCCCTGACGAAGTTTGAAAGTATAAGTAAGAGAGTCATCGGAAACTTCCCATGATTCAGCAAGTTTGCCTGTTAATTCCTGGTTCTCATCAAAAGAAACCAGTGTCTCGTATACACCACGTGTAGCAGAGATTGCGTTTGTATCCGGAATGTTTGCCGGATCCATGGAGCTTACGCTTCCTTCGATTGCGATCACCAGATCATTGTCGGATGATTTGGAATCTTCATTTGTGGCTTTGAGAATATAGCCGTCATCATCTGCTGCAAATGCTGTAGCGGACATGGAAACTGTCATTACTCCTGCAAGAGCTGCTGCCATAACTTTTTTGTACATTTTCATAGTTTTCTCTCCTTTTCTTTCTGTACATTGTTACTTAGTTACAATCACGAAGTTAATTTTGGGTACAAAAAAAGTGTTTTTATATTTTTGCGTCTTTGCAATGTATAAAAATCGTGCAGCAATCCATTTATTTACATGCGCCTTTGCATCTTCATAAAAACACTTTGTTGTTTAACTTGACTCCAGTATAGCAATCTGTTGTCGTATTGTCAATTATTTTGTCGTATTTTATATTATTTTGGTGGTATTATACCAATATCTGACAGTGAAATTGGTATAAATCACTATGGATCAAGGATTATTTATTCTTGTTTGGTATTATTTGGCTATAATCTGTACAAACAATAAATCCTCTAAACCTTATAGTTGGTTCAGAGGACTTATGTTGTTATCATATCTGTTTCTTCACATGAACCTGTAACTGATTGTACGGGATTTCAATTCCGTTTGCATCAAACGCTTCTTTGATCAGTTCATTAAGCCGCCACCTGGCAGGCCAGTATTTCTCCGTAGCCACCCACACACGCAGGCCCATGACCACTGCGCTCTCTCCAAGCTCATCTACAAACACCACCATTCCCTGGTCGTCTTTCGTATCTTCATCATTATGAAGGATTTCTTCCAGGATTGCTTTTGCTTTCTTAATGTCTGAATCATAAGAAATTCCTACTTTGATCTCCAGCTTACGAAGATCTCTGGCAGTTACATTTGTAATAATGCTGCCGGACAGCGTTCCATTTGGGATTACAATGTGTTTGTTATCTATGGAAATCAGAGTTGTATAACAGATTTCTATTTTGTATACAGTTCCTTCGCACCCATTCTGCTGTGCGATAATGATATAATCCCCCACCTGAAATGGTTTGAAGATCAGAAGCATGATCCCGCCTGCGATATTTGCAAGGCCGCCCTGCAATGCAAGACCTACCGTTACACCGGCAGTACCAAGCAGTGCTGCAATAGAGGATTCCTTTACACCAAAATGAGTGGCAATGCTAAATACCAGCAAAATGTAAAGTACAATTCTCAACAGCGACCCTGTAAACTGGATCACACCTTTGTCTACAGACGCACGCTCCATGGACTTCTTTATGAAAGAAACAAACCACTGGATCACTTTGCGCCCGCCCACAAATACCAGCAATGCCATTACTACTTTCAGCCCCAGTTTCGTCAAAGCCGGAAGATAGTCTGAAAAATACTGCTTATAGCTGTAATATAAACTTTTTGCCTCCTGAATTTCCTGTTCCAATATTTTTCACCTGCTCTCTTATATTTTTGTCATGTATTATTTTTCTGCCCTTCTTTCATTTAACAGGCAGCTTTTCATATAATATCAGGGTTAAAAGATGTCTTTCCCCTGACTTGATATCTACGAATTACTCCGCTGCTTTGCAGATCCCGCAATTCTCATATAAGAGTAGCATAACATACCTCATTCTCTGTAACAATCAATTTTATTCGGGCAAAAAAAGAAAGCGGACAATATATCCGCTTTACTGACACAGGATTTCACGCTCTGATGAGCTAAAATCAATATGCATTATTTATAAGGATTGCTATAAGCGCAGAATAATCCCCTCATTTCCCGAAAACAGAAAATAAATAATTAGTTGAATAATCAGTATCGCCGGAACTCCTGTCTTAAATTTCGGCTTTCTTGTTTTATGATGAAATACCTTCATACCGGCCAGAGCTCCCACCGACCCTCCGATCACCGCCAGAAATATCAGCTGCGCTTCCGGTATGCGCCACTGTCCGGCTTTTGCCCTGCTTTTATCCAAGCCATAGATAAAAAATGTGACTATATTAATGATAATCACATAAATATATAGAAGATTTGTAGATGTCATCTGCACCTGTGAATTCCTTTCTTTAATCTTAACATGCCAGACCTGCGATCACTGATTCAAAATCTTCATCATAGCCATCATATTTAAGTTCCAGAGGTTCTTCCACGCCAAGACTTAATACTCCGAGAATAGATTTGGCATCAATAAAAATTTTTCCTTTAGATACAATGTCAATATCAAATGGACATCTGACTGCCGCACAGACCAGTTTCTTTGCTGCCTCCACGTCATTGATCTTAATTGTCTTATTCGCTGTTGTCATATTCGGTAATCTCCCTTTCCTTTTGGTCTCCGTCCTATTGTCAGGACTTTTATATTGATTTTTTGACCCAGTCGTATTATACTGATTCACACATTGATATACAAACGTTATTTTTCTATATCAGATATTCTATTTTTATATAGCATAAGGAGCCGACTGTATCATGATTCTTGATTATTATCGTATTTTTTACTATGTTGCCCAGTATAAGAGTTTTTCCAAAGCAGCCGACGTTATGGGAAACAATCAGCCTAACATTACCCGGTGTATGAATATTCTGGAGAATGAGCTGGGATGTAAACTTTTTATCCGTTCCAATCGCGGAGTACAGCTGACCATTGAAGGAGAAAGACTTTTTGAACATGTATCAATTGCAATAGAACAGCTTGTATCAGGAGAAAATGAACTTCTCAAAGATAAAGGTCTGGAAAGCGGACTTGTAAATATTGGTGCCAGTGAAATCGCACTGCGTTTATTCCTGCTGAACGAACTGGAAGTCTTTCATCACCGTTATCCACATGTGAAGCTGAGGATTTCTAATCATTCCACACCACAGGCAGTTCAGGCACTGGAAAACGGTCTGGTAGACTTTGCAGTAGTTACCACACCTGTCGCTCTGAAAAAACCACTTCAGAGAATTCCCCTCTATTCTTTCCGCGAGATCCTTATAGGTGGAGAGGAATATGCGGAAACAGCTTCCAACAAACACTGTCTTCAGGATCTGCAGGATATCCCTCTGATCGGGATTGCTCCCGGAAGCAGTACAAGAGAATTATATACACAGTATTTTATGCGCCATAACCTTCCCTTCTCACCTGATATGGAAGTGGCAACTACTGACCAGATCTTCCCTATGGTGCAGCACAACCTGGGAATCGGATTCTTCCCTGAAGAGCTTGCTGCTGAACATATTGCTCAGGGGAAAATCGTCCAGATTCCCATTGAAGAGCCTCTTCCTGAACGAAAGATCTGTCTGATCCGCAATGTAAAAAGGCCACAGAGCATTGCAGCACGCAGCCTTGAAGAACACCTCACATCACACCGGGAAACAGAATAACTGTTACTGCAGACAGCAGTACCCCCAAAAACAGGGATCACTCCTGCAGATATCCGGTCTGCAGTGGTAATCCCTGTTTTATTGATGTTATTTATTTAATCCTTTCATGGATAAGCTGATACGTTTTTTCTTCATATCAACTCCGATTACTCTTACATCTACGATATCCCCTACACTCACCGCTTCCAGAGGATGTTTGATAAATCTCTCTGTCATCTCGGAAATGTGCACCAGACCGTCCTGATGTACACCGATATCTACAAATGCACCGAAATCAATAACATTACGGACAGTTCCCTTCAGCACCATTCCTTCTTTCAGATCTTTCATTTCAAGAACGTCTGAACGAAGGATCGGTTTCGGCATGTCATCACGAGGATCACGGGCCGGTTTCTCCAGTTCCTTTACAATATCACGAAGTGTGATCTCACCAATACCAAGCTCTTCTGCAAGCTTCTTATAATCACCAATCGTAAGACCAAGTCCTGTCAGCTGATGTGCTGTGATAGCATCTGCTTCGTACCCTTGCTTCTTCAACAGCTTTTCTGCTGCAGCATAAGATTCCGGATGAACACCTGTAGCATCAAGTGGATTCTTACCTTCGGAAATACGCATAAAACCTGCGCACTGCTCGAACGCTTTCGGTCCAAGTTTCGGTACTTTAAGCAGTTCTTTTCTGTCTGTAAAACGACCGTTTTCTTCTCTGTAAGCCACAATATTTTTTGCGATTGCACTGCTGATTCCTGAGATGTAAGAAAGTAACGGTGCAGAAGCAGTATTTAAATCTACTCCAACTTTATTTACGCAATCCTCTACAACTCCGTTTAAAGACTTCCCAAGCTTCTTCTGGTTCATATCATGCTGATACTGACCGACACCAATTGATTTCGGGTCAATCTTTACAAGCTCTGCAAGCGGATCCTGCAGACGGCGTGCGATTGATGCCGCGCTTCTCTGTCCCACATCAAATTTCGGGAATTCTTCTGTTGCCAGCTTACTTGCAGAATAGACAGATGCTCCCGCCTCATTGACGATCACATACTGTACCTTCTCCGGAATCTCTTTCAGAAGCTCTACGATAAACTGTTCTGATTCACGGGAAGCAGTACCATTTCCAAGAGAGATCAGAGAAACGTGATACTTCGGAATAATCTTCTTAAGCAGATCCTTACTTGCCTGGATCTTCTTCTCTGTTGTCGGTGCAGTCGGATAAATAACGGTTGTTCCGATTACCTTTCCTGTCTCATCAACAACTGCCAGCTTACATCCCGTACGGAAAGCCGGATCCCAGCCAAGCACAACCTTGCCTGCAATCGGCGGCTGCATCAGGAGCTGATGAAGGTTCTTTCCAAACACTTCGATTGCCCCGCCTTCTGCCTTCTCTGTCAGTTCGTTTCTGACCTCACGCTCAATAGCCGGTCCGATCAGACGGTTGTAACTGTCTGCAATTGTCTCTTTCAATACCGGTGTTGTATAAGGATTCTCTGTACGGATCACCTTTCTCGCAAGATATCTTAAAATATCTTCTTCCGGTGCTTCCACCTTCACTGTCAGGAATTTCTCTTTCTCACCACGGTTCAATGCAAGAATTCGATGTCCTGCAAGCTTCGAAACTGCTTCTTCAAACTCATAATACATCTCGTAAACAGACTCTGCCTCCGGATCCTTCGCCTGAGAAGTAACCTTTCCTTTTCTCATTGTCGTCTCTCGGATCCAGGTTCTGTAAGCTGCCTCATCTGAAATGCTTTCTGCAATAATATCACATGCTCCGCTGATTGCATCCTTTGCACTTTCCACACCTTTTTCTTCGGAAATATACGCTTCCGCTGCCTTCTCAAGCGGCTCTTTTGTCTTCTGCAATGTGATCAGTGCAGCCAATGGCTCAAGTCCCTTTTCCTTCGCGATTGTCGCACGGGTACGTCGTTTCGGACGATACGGACGATACAGGTCTTCTACTGCCACAAGTGTTTCCGCTGCCAGAATCTGTTTCTTTAATTCTTCTGTCAGTTTTCCCTGCTCCTCGATACTTGAGATTACCTGTTCTTTC
>ENA-OUQW01001667-OUQW01001667.1-human-gut-metagenome-genome-assembly--contig:-NODE-1667-length-21482-cov-6.865730_pt1 | contig 21482 bp, 11 predicted proteins | sample MGYA00248464_ERZ548849 | MGnify/ENA primary metagenome ERZ548849 (study PRJEB26491, sample SAMN04978193) | human gut metagenome | host: Homo sapiens | study: EMG produced TPA metagenomics assembly of... | reverse complement strand
TAGGAGACGTCACATGGGTGTTCCACACCAGTCGCGCCTCCGACTTGACCGCCACGGCGGCAGCGATCTTGTCGTTGAGGGTCTTGCCGCTGAGGGTGCCGTCCGGGGCGATGTCCAGGTAGTCCCCTACCTTTACGCCGCCCAGGGCGTCCGCTGTGGCGGCAGGCAGCACGTACTCCTGGGCCAGCATCACGGTCTCGGTGCTGCCGTCGCCCTTGGTCACGGTCATTGTGTTGCCCTGCACGGTCAGCGCCTTGAGGTACACGCTGCTCCCCGCTTCCACCGCGCCCACGTCCTCCGCCGTCAGCGGGGTCTCCTTCCCGGTGCCGCCGTGTTCCGTACCCAGCACCCCGGTCATGGCCGGCAGGCTGGTGGTGTCCTGGGTGGTAAAGCTCTTTTCGCTGCCGTCGGCCATCGTCACGGTCAGGGTGCGGCCCTCCAGCCGGATGCTCTGCACCACCGCCGCACCGCTGGCCGGCATGGCTCCCACATCCTCAGCCGTCAGGTGCACCGCGCCTCCCTTGCCGTTGACGCTCACCACCTTCCCGGTCTCCGGTGCCGCCAGCTCTGCCCGGTGGGCTGCTGCCTCTGCCCTCGCCGCCGAATTTTCAGAGTTTTCAGCCCCTGCCGTTGCCGTCCGGGCCGCCGTCTCTGCCTGGCCCTTGGCATTCACCGCCCGGGTTGCTGCGGTGGCCGCCGTCTCGGCGTTGGCCTTTGCGCTGGCTGCGGCCTGCTGTGCCGTGTTGGAGTATTCCAGCACCCGGGCCACAAAGGTCTCGTACTGGGTGGGGCTGATTTCCACGTCTCCGTCGGTGTTCAGAGTGCTGTAGCACTCGTACTTGGTGGGCTTTGTCAGGGCCCGGTAACCGTCCGCACCCAGGGCCAGCAGCATCCACTGGCCGCCGGGGCTGGCCGTCAGGGTCTTGTCCACCGCCACGCTGTCTTCGTCGTCCAGCAGCACCGGTGCGGGCAGGGTGCCGTCCAGCCACTGCACATGCAGCGTCACGCTCAGGCCCTGCCATTCTGCCGGCAGCTCAAATTCCAGCTTTTCCACCCCGGCGCTGCTCTGGCCGCCCACCTTCAGCACCCGCACGTCCGGGGCAAACTCCGCCCCGGCAAAACTGCGCTTCAAGATCTTCACACGCATTCGCGTCTCCTCCTTTCGCCCTTCCAGTCTACCGCACTCCGCTGCACAAAAAACCTGCGGACTTTCGCACGCAAAACAAGGATTGCAAAAAGAGATTTTCCTATTTTATGTGCGCATCATGTTGACATCATGCGCATATCATGTTATTCTAAGCATAGAATAGTTCTGAAGGAGGTTTTCGTTATGGCTAAAGTAAGCACCAACATCAGTCTGGATGCAGATCTCAAGCGTTCCAGTCAGGAGCTTTTTTCCGATCTTGGCATGGATCTCTCCACCGCAGTCACCATCTTTCTGAAGCAGGCAGTCCGCGTTCAGGGCCTGCCGTTCCCTGTCTCGCGGGAAATTCCCAATGCGGAGACCGCAGCTGCCTTGAACGAATACTCCGCCATGAAGACACACCCCGAAAATTACCCCCGTTACGCATCCTTTCACGATGCTATGAACGAGGTATTGTCCAATGCTTGAGGTCGTTCTTTCCAATCGCTTCAAAAAGGATCTCAAACTCGCCGCCAAGCGTGGCTGCGATCTCAGCCTGCTGGAATCCATCGTGGACCAGCTGGCCGCACAGCAGCCCCTGCCAGAAAAGAACCGCGATCACGATCTCACCGGTGATTACATCGGCTTTCGTGAATGTCACATCCGTCCCGATTGGCTTCTGATCTATCGCGTGGACGGTGAGCAGCTCATGCTCTTCCTGTTCCGCACAGGTACGCACTCTGACCTGTTTGACTGATGCAAAGCAAGCACCCCGGCAGCCATTTCCGGCCGCCGGGGTGCTCTTGTTTACTTCAGCAGATCATACCGGTCAAACTCGTTTTCCTTCTGTGCCTCCTTCTCTGCGTTCTTCTCCGCCTGTTTCACCCAGTCGTCCAGATTCTTCTGCTCGTACAGGGCGTTCCCGTCTTTGTCGGTCAAGGCCAGCAGCATCTCCGCCAGCTGCTCCCGGTCGTACTCGCTGCCATCCACATAGTCCGCCTTAGCCGCCTTCGTGATCTCATTTTTCACGCTGGACGGCTTCTTGCCCGCCTTCACCAGCCGGTCGTACTCGTCCTGCACGCTCTGGCCGCTACCGCTGCCCACGGCATCCCGCAGGCCCGCATAGATGCTGCCGGCCTTGTCGTATCCCTTCTCGGCCTTCAGCAGCTCGTTGCTCTTTGCATCCACCGCTTTCACCACGCAGTCGTGGGCGTCGCTCTGTTCCCCGCCAAAGGCCTGCTGCATCTCGCTCGTCATCTGGTCCACCAGCTGCTTGCGCTTTTCCCAGCGGTCGGCGTTGGTCTCCTGCGCCGCCTCGGTCACCCGGGGCTCGTACTGCTGCAGCCGCTGTTTCATCTGCTCGTACATCTTGTTTTCCTGGATGGTCCCGGCCTCCACCATGCCGTTCAGCTTTTCAATCGCGGCTTTCGCCTCCACCGTGTCCCCGTTCAGGTAGGCGTTGTACAGCCGGTCATACTGGCCGGTGGCGCTGGCGGGCAGGCTGTCAAAGTTTCCGCCCTCCTTGTTCCAGTTGGCAAGGGTGTCCATCCAGCCGGTCACCGCCTGCACCTGCTTTTTCAGGTTGGCGTAAGGGATGCCCCGTGCCGCCGCAAACTGGCCCAGCATGTCTACAATGGCCTCCTTCATCTGGGCGTTGTAGGCGTCCAGCTGCTTCTCGGTCATCTCGCTGGTGTCCTTGGCTTCCAGCTGGTATACCTTGCCCATCTTCCGCACCACGTCGTTCAGCACTTCAATGCCGTTCATGCTGATGGTGGAGCGGGTGCTGGTAAAGCCGGACGTCACCAGGTCCACGGCGGTCATGGCCTCGCTCACGCCGGTCCAGTTGCTGCCAAAGCTCTTCACAAACTGCCGCACAAAGTCCCATGCCACGCTCCACGGGGTCATGTCGCCGTTGTCGTCCTGCAGGTCCTGCCACCGGTGCAGCCCAAATTTCACGCCCACGCCCAGGGCGGCGATCACGGCCGTCTGCACCACCTGGCTGCTCACGGCGCGCCACACCCGCTGCCCTGCCTGGTCTTTTGCGTTCTGCGCTTCTTCCAGCGCCGCCTTGCTTTCGGCGCCGGGCCGTTCTTTGTACGCGGCCTTCCGGGCCTTCACCCATTCGCCCTGCGCCGCGTAGTCCTCAAAGGCCGACGTCAGGATCTGCGCGTTCTGCTGCCGCTGGGTGCTGAACATCATCAGCGCCTTTACCATTGCGTTGTCAGACCGCTGGAATCCCGTGCGCTGCATGGTGGTGTAGTTGGGCTGGGTGTGCTCCACTACCTGCTCAAACTTCTCGTTCACCGCCGCCCAGTATTCCGGGCTGTTCACCACCTCGGCCCCGGCCGCAAATTCCTCCGGGTGGGCTTTCACATAGCTCTCGCTGCCCTGCCAGCACGCTGCCACCGTGATCTCGTCCATCTTTGTGATGCCGCCCGTCCACAGGCCGATCACCTTGTCCGCCGCCTTCGTCACACCGCGCACCGCCTTGTTCTCGCTGTTCCGGGCTGCATCGTGGCTGCGGCCCAGAAAGCCCTTCTGCGCGTTGGCGCTTGCCATCTCGCCCGTGCCGGTCCCCCGCAGGCGGTAGGCCAGCAGTTCGTCCCCGTGCTCGGCCATCCGCTGTTCAATTTTTGTCAGCTCCCACGGCAGGATGTTCTTGCCAAACTGCACCGCGGCACCGCCCGTGGCGCCCCAGCCCAGCTCTGCCGCTGCCGTGGGCAGGCTGGCCGCCTGCAAAAGCGTCACGTTGATGTTGGCGTTCAGCGCCGCGGCCGCCGCATAGCTGCGCAGCTTCGCAAATACGCCGTCACCCACGGCCCGGCTGTCCTTCACCTCGCACAGGTCCGCCAGAGCGTTGTTCATGTAGGTGCGGGCCGGGGTCCCCCAGGTCTCTTCCAGCGTATTGAACAGGGTCTTGCCGCCCTGCATGCTGTTCAGCACCTTTTCCGCATTCCGCAGCGGCACCGCCATGCCCGCATACTGGGCCGTGTTCTCAATGCTGGTCTCGGCCTGCTGCACCAGGCCCACCAGCAAAACCGGCTTGGAGCTGTTCACCCGGTGGTTCAGCCACCCCGGGTTCGCCGCGCTGTTGTCGTACCGGATGCCCTTGTTCTGTTCCGGGTTCGCGTCACTGTCCACGTTGATGTGGATGTAGTTCTCCGTGGTGGCCTTCTTCACGCCGCTCAAAAGCATGCTGGTCTCGTTGATGTACCCGGTCATCCTGGCGTTCAGGGTCTTCCAGGCCGCCATCCACGCCCGGTCGTAGTCGGTCAGGTGCTTGTCCACCTCTTCCAGCAGGGTGCGGCGCTCGGCGTCCTCGTTCTGGCTCAGGGCGGCCGCGTCCAGCTTGCTGCCCTCGCTGTCGGTCACGGCCAGCTGGCCCACCCGCACCGTGGCCTTGTCCAGCTTTGCCAGCTCCGTGTCGCCGGAGAGCTTTGCCTCCATGTTTTCCAGCGTCAGGCCGCCGTGCAGGATGTGGTGCACGCCCTGCTTGTTCTGCAGCTGCAGCGCCAGCTCCGCCAGCTGGTTGTGGGTGATCTTCCGCGCCTTGCCGCTGTCGTCTTTCAGACCGATGTCCACAAGGTCATGGGTAAAGTGGTAAAGTTCCTTCTCGTGCTTCGGCCCCGTCAGCTCGTCAAACACCCTCGTGCCCTCGATCAGGATCTTTGTTTTCTTTCGCTGGCCGTCATTCAGCATTTTGCCCAGGTTCTCCATGTAGCCGCCGTGGGTGTACCCGCCCAGCCGCTCAAACATCCGTTCAATGTTCATGGTGTTCATCTTATAGCTGTTCAGTGCCCGGCTCATCCTGCCAAGGGCGCCCGGCTTTTTGCTCACGCCTTTGGCGTCGGTCAGCTCGCTTTTCACCCCCTCGGCGAATTCGTCGATCATCACGTCCTCGGCCGCGCCCACCACCACGTTGTCGGTCTTGATGATGTGCAGCGTCTGGTCAATGATGTCCCGCAGCCCTCGCAGTTCGGTGGAGCTCAAGGTGGCCATGCCGCCGTTTTTCAGCGCTGCCAGTCGGTCGTTCAGTCCGTCCACATACGCCGTCCAGCTCGGGCTTTCATCCTCCCGGGTGTACTGCTTTGCGTTCTCGATCTTCGCCCGCAGCACTTCGATCTCCCGTTCCCGGTTGTCGTTCACGTCCAGCAGCCACTCGTCAATGGCGTCCTGCAGGCCGCTGTTCTCCCATTCCAGCTGTGCCCGGTCGCTGTTCTCCATCTCCCGCTTGATGCCGTCCCGCAGCCCGTGCACCGCTTTTTCCATGGCTGCCTTGCTGTCCTGCATGGGCGCGTAGGTCCAGCCCTCTTCGCCCCGGTGCGACCACTGGGCAAGCCGCTGGGCCGTCTCCCGGTTTCCAATGGCCTCGTTCGCCAGCTGCAAAACCGGCTGCACCTTGTCCAAAAGGTACTCCGGCACATACTTTTTCTCGTTCGGGTGCTCGAACATCTTGGTCAGCTCACTCGTCGCCTTGCGGATGGCCCGCCGGGTGTTGTCCTTGTCCCGGCTGTCCCGCATCTGGGCCAGCCGCTCGGCGTTCTTCGCCTGTGCAATGGCAATTTTCTCCCGGGTCTTTCCGCGTTCTGCCTCCCGCAGTACAGCCGCCTGCTGTTCCAGCTTCCGCTCCTTCGCGCCAAGCTTTGCCTCTGCCCTTGCGGCCGCTTCCTTGTAGTCCTGCTGGGCCTTGGTCATCCGGTCCGCATAGGGTTGCCGCATCTTCTGCCGGTCGCTGGCCCGCTGTTTGGCCGCGTTCAGGTTGGTCTCGGCCTGCAGCGCCAGGCTGTGCCGCTTTGCCTGTTCGTTCATCTGCTCGGTCCGCGCCTTGAACTCCGCCCGCAGTTTCGCGTTCCGGCTGTTGGCCACGCCCGGCAGGCCCAGGTATTCGTTCCACAGATCCATGGCCAGTTCCTGCTTGGCCGCGTCCCATTCGCTGTCATAGGCGCTCTCCATCGTGGGCTTGATCGCATCGTGTGCCGCCGCCATGGCTTCCAGCGCGTCGGCGGCGCTGCTGGGCGTTTCGGTGGGGAACAATCCCCCGCCAATGCCCTGCAGCTCGGTAAAGTCGGCGTCCCACCGGCTCACCTCGCCCTTTTTCGTCAGCGTCAGGCTCACGCCGTGCTTTGCCAGCTCCTTCCGGGCCTCGGCCCAGCTGCCGTACTTGTACAGCACCTCGTTGTAGTCCTTGCTGCCTTTTTCCAGGCTCATGCTCATCTTGTGCAGGTCGGGGTAGGCCTTCCACAGCTCGTCGTTTTTCTTGGCGCTGCCTTCCATCACCTGCTGGGCCATGTCCAGCACAAAGCCGTGGGCCTGGGCCCAGTCCACGCTGCCGCCGCTCAGGTAGTTCCGCAGTGCGGCAAGGCGGCTGGTCAGGGTCTTCACGTCCGCCCGGCTGTCGCTGGTCTTCACCATCTTCCGGGCAATGCGTTCCAGGCTTTCGTCCGACACCTGTGCCGCATCCGCCTGCGCCATCACCTTGGCCAGAGTCTCGGTCTCAGCGCCGCCGTCCCCCACGCTCTGGCGCCTGGCTGCTTCCACGTCCTCGCTGTCCACGTCCAGCTGGTAGCGGTTTTCTCCTTCCTGCGTCATAAACTGTGCAAGTTTTGCGTTGCGGGAATTTGCATCCATCATCTTGACAGACTCTCCGAAGTATGTTAAAGTACTTCTGGAACCGTACATGGTTGGGGGGACCGGCAATTGGAGCCCAGTACTGCCCAGCCATGCTGCGGTTCTTTTTTTATTCGGGTCAATGTACAGGATTTGGTCACTGTTCAACGCATTCTGCACATTGTTCTTTCCATAAGCGCTGGTAAGAACAATATTATCCATCACTAATCCATTCTTACGGGTCGGCAGCAGTTCCAACGAAACACTCACCGGCTGGTTCAGTGCATCCTTCACTTCACCGAACATATAGATTCGGCTTCTATAATTTTTTCCCTGATTTGCGCCGGTCTCCTCATTCGAGTGCAGCACCACCACCGGGTTTTCCAATACCTGTGGCACCTGCTTGATGATGTCCGGTGTCATGATGGATTTTTCTTTTCCGGCCTTATATCTTACCTCACTGTGTTTTTTCAGAATTTCTTTGATTTTACCAGCATTCCACAAAATCGTCTGATCTTTCACACCAATGCTTTTCAGCACATCCGATGTCTTGCCGACCGTGATCATATAATCGTCCGTCTTTTTGTTCAGACTTTCGATCTCGTCCTCAAACCGTTCGTCAATGGAATACCGCACATCTTCCGCCGCTGCCGCGTCTGCCGCAGCGGCTTTTTCCATGCCGCCGTTTGCTTCCAGCGCCGCGCGGTAGTTGGCCCCGGCGTCCGCCTGGTGGTTGAAGTAGATCTGCCGCAGGTCCTTCAGCTGGGTCTCGGTCAGGGTCTGTGCCGCCTTGGCCGCGGCATTGTCCGGTTCCGCCCCCAGCAGGGTCTTGATGTCGGTCAGCACCTTCTGCAAAAGCGTCTCGATCTTCTGCATCACCCGGTTGCTCCGCTTCTGGACCTGGGCGTTCATCCTGGCTTCCGCCGCCTGCTGGCGCACATAATTCCGGAAGTCCTCTTCCGTTCCAAAAATGCTGCGCATGGCGTCCGCCGTGATCTCTTCCATGGCCTGGTTGTAGGTCAGCTGCTGGCCCGCCCGCTCGTACCGGTCCAGATAGCTCTGCACCAGCTCCTGCACGCTGTCCATGCCGTTCTGCTGCACAAGGTAGTGCTCAAAGGTGTCGATCAGCTCCTGCCCGCCGGCGTTGTCCCAGCGGTTCAGCTCGTGCAGCGTCTCGTGCATCACAGTGGCGGCGTCGGCTTCACTCGAGTAAAACACCTTGCCCGCCGCGCTCTGGATCAGGCCCTTGGCGTTGTTTGCAAGGCCCTGCACCACCCGCTGCACTGCCACGCCGCTGGCCTTGGCACTCAGCTCGATCAGGGCATCGTCCGCCCGGGCGTCCTTGCTCACGCTGCCGTCCGCCTTGTAGTAGGTGCCCGCGTCATCCCGCAGCGCTGCCTTGCCGGGCTGCTTGCCCAGCTCGGCCGCTTTCATTTCCTTGTAATGCTCCGCTTCGCCCTTGCCCTGGGTGTAAGCAAGCGCCAGCGCCGTGCGCCCTGCGTTGCCCAGGGCCAGCACCTGCTGCACCCGTCCGCTTAGGGCGCTGCCCTTGCCGGTCATCTGCAGTGCCTCGGCAAAGCTGGCACCTTCCCCGTTCACGCCCAGCCGGTACAGGCTGGCCGCCGCCGGGGCGTAGATCTCCGCCCCAATGCCTGCCGGCATGTTGTTCACCACGGTCTGCACTGCCTGGGTGCTCATCCGGTAGTGCTGCGCCAGCTCCTGCGCCGTCTGCACCTGCTCGCCCCGCGTCCAGCTGTCCGTTTCCAGCGCCGCCGGGTCTGCCCGTAGTTCCACGTCCGCGTACTCCGCCGGGCTCTGCTGCTGCGCCGGCGCTTCCTGCTGTACTTCAGCCCGGCTTTCTGCCTGCGCCTGCCGGTGCAGCTGTTCCGGGTCAAACAGCATAGTCCTGGGGTTTTCCGGGTCTACCGTCCGCACCGCTTCCGTGCCGTCCGCAAAGCGCACCGTCATGGTGTCGTTGCTCATGCTCACGCTGTAGCCCTGCCCGCTTTCCACGGTTTCCCCGGCCTTTTCCACAGTGCTCTGGCGCTGATCGGCGGCAGGGTTCTTCACTTGTGCTGCCTTGTTCCCGACATTTGTGCCATGAGCCTCCGCCTCCTGCTGCATGGCCTGCTCGGCAGTCTGCTGCTGGGCAAGCGTGCGCAGGGCTTTCCGGGTCTCGCTGGCCGTGGCAGGCAGCTCCATGCCGTACTCCTCCGCAAAGGCCGCGCGGTTCGCCGCATTGGCTGCATTCGGGGTAAACAGGTTGATGGTCTTGCCCGTCAGGTTGTCCGCCTGCAGGGCGGCCGCCAGCTGCTGCACCGCCGGGTTCTCGCTGCGCACCGCCGGGGCCGCATCCTTCTGGGCAGTTGTTTCCGCAGCATCTGCATTGTCCGTCTGCTGCACGGCGGCGGCCTGGTCTGCCTGCTGCCGTGCAGCTTCTCCCGGCTCCATGGCCCGCGCTTCCAGCGCCCGCTGCGCCGCTGCGGCATCCGCCGCCCGGCTCTCGGTGTCCGCCTGCACCGGGGCAGCCGTTTCGGTTCCGGCCCGGGCGTCCAGCGTCCGGCTCATGGCACCCAGCCCCGTGCCCACGGCACCGCCCAGGGCACCGGAGGCACCACCCGTCAGGCCGCTCTGCAGCGCCTGCAAAAAGGTGTCGCTCTGCAGCAGCTCGTCGGCGGCCTGCTGGTCGCCGCCCAGCGTGGCGTCAATAATCTTGTCCGCATAGGTCTCCACAAAGGCCTGTACCGCATTGTCCACGCCGCCGGAGATCGTGTTGGCGGCCAACTGGCTGTTGCCCAGCCCGCTCACCAGCTTCGAGCTGCGCACAAGATCGGCCAGCTTTCCGGCCACCGTGTCCCGGGCATAGTCCACGCCCATGCTGCGGGCCATGTCCGCCACGCCCACGCTGTTGATGGCCCAGCCTGCGCCAAACTTTGCAAGGCCCACGCCCACAGCCTGGCCGGCGCTGGTGCCCTTCTCCACGTCCTGGCCCATGCTCTCGGCCGCGCCCTGGGCGCTCAGCACCGGCAGCACCAGGTAGGGGCTCACGCCCGCAACAGCCAGGTTCTCCGCCGCGCTGGTGGCAACGCCCATGGCTGTTTTGGCCGCCGGGCTCATGCCCGCCTGGGCCGCTTCCGTGCGCTGCTGGCCGTAGTGGTACAGCTGGTAGCCAAGGCTCGTGTCTTTATCCAGCGCCGTTTTCTGCACCGTCCCGGCAATGCGGCTGCGCATTTCGTCGATCTCGCTCTGGCTGTAGCCCATGCCGCGCAGATCCTCGTCGGTGTACTGGGGGTTATAGTCCATGTTCACCGCCGTGATCCGGTCTTTCAGTTCCTTGCCACGGGCATCGCCTTCCAGTTCCTTGTCCAGCGCCGCCTCGTTTTTCTGGGTAGCCCGGATGTCCTTCACGCCCTGGGCGGTCATCTCGCCCGCCATGGGCACCGCCGACGCCACCGTGGCTGCAATGCCCTTCGTGGTGTCCGCCGTGCGGCGCACCGCCCGGTCAGTCACCGGCAAGGCATCATACTCCCGGATGTATGCCCTGGCCTCGTTGATCTCCTGGGCCGTGTACCCCATCTTCAAAAGGTCTCCGGGGCTGTACCGCTGCTTTGTACCGGTCACCTGCACGGCCTGCTCCGGGGCAACGCCCTTGTCCTCCTGAGTGGTGTACTCCTTCTGCCGCAGCAGGTCCACCACCTCCCGGTGCCGGGGGCTTTCGTCCATCCACTGGTTCAGCTCGTCAAAGCGGTCGGTCTGCCGGTCCTTGGCAAGGGCGTTTCCCACCTTCTGCGCCGCCTTGGCGTAGCTGCCGTAGGTGCCCTGCGCAATGGCCCGCTGTTTCGGGGCGTTGTCGCTGCCAACATAGTTCCAGCCCGGTTCGTAGTCCTCCTGCCGGTCCGTGGCCACCGGGCTGCCCGTGTTGCTGGTCATGTCTGCCAGCACCTGCTTGCCCAGCGTGTCCGCGCTCACCGTGCCAAGCACCTGCCGCGTGCCGCCGGTCCAGGCCGGGGTGCTGGCCGTCGTCTGCAGGCGGCTGGTGCTGGCGGGGGCAGCCGTCATCTGGCTGCGGATCTGCGCCACCTGGGCCACGCTCAGGCCCGTGCCGGCGCTCTTGGCTGCCGGTGCCGCCGGTGTGGTCTTGGCCGTCTGGGTCGTCGTCTTCTTCTTCTGGGCTGCGGTTTTTGCGGCGTCATTCGCTTTAATCTGCTCCCGCATCTGGCGCACCTGTTCTACACTCAGGCTCATGTTGCTCCTCCTTTACCATCCCATAGTCTGCGACACCTGACTGATGGTGCTGTCGCTGTAATTTTTCCGAATCAGATACTCGGTGATCTGGGCCATGTCATAGCCATTGTTTGCCATCTGCTGTGCTTCTCGCAGCGCCGTATTGTAATTGCCGCCTTTCGGGCTGGCCATGCTCACCGACGCCCCCGCCACGCCGTCCACCGTGCCGCTGGTGCTCCACGGCGTTTTGGTGGTCGCTGCCGGCAGCTTGCTGGTCGTGGTTCCCGCCTTTCCCGCTCCGGTTCCGCCCGCCGCGCTCTGGGTACTGGCCTTGGTGCCGGTGTCTGCCTTGATCCATCCCGCATCGGTCAGGGTCCGCTTGTAAAAGTCGTACAGGGGCTCGGTGCCCTTCATGCTGGAAAATTTGTTTGCCATCTGCTGCAGCTGGCTGGTCGTGTAGCCGCCGCTCTTGCTTCCCGAGCTGCTCCCACCGCTTCTCGTGCTTCCGGTGCCCGTGGTCTTGTACCGCTGCTGCAGTCCCAGCAGCGCCTGCTGGTATGCAAGGTTCGAGCTGTTCAGCCGCCCGGCAATGGTGCCGTAGCTGTCCGTGCTGTCCCCGCTCAGTCCTGCCATCTGCAGGTAATTCTTTGCTGCCGTGTCGTTGCCGCTGCCCGCCAGGCTTGCGCCCTGCAGCAGGGCCGCCATCTTGTCCTTCTGGGTATCGCTCATGCCCTCCCAGGCGTCCAGCATCGTGCTGTCCAGTCCGTACTTGGTCAGGGTCTGGGCTGCCAGGTCATCAAAGCCCGCCTGCTTAAAGGCCTGCGCCTGTTCCATGGCGCTGATCTGGTCGCTCAGCTGGGTGCGCTGCAGGCTGTCCGCATACTGCTGCTTCTGTAGTTCAAACTCCTTGTCCCACTGGTAATAGCCCTGGTAGGCATCGTACCCGGTCTTTACCGCATTGCCCACTCCCTTCACAACGTTCCACACATTGTTCCAGAAATCGCTGTTCTCCTGCCGTGCCGTGTCCACCCGGCCGCTCAGGTAGTCCCGCCAGTTCTGGGCATTGCTCACGCTGCCGTCATACTCGCTGCGTTCCAGGCTCTGCTGGCCCAGCAGGTCGTCCAGCACGCTGGTGGTGTCACTCATCTTCTGCTTCCAGTTCTGCAAAGCGTCCGCCCGCAGGTTGCTCAGGCTGTTGTCCACGCCTGCGATCTGCTCCCCTGCCGCCTGGTTCGCCGCGGTCTTGGCCCAGTCCGCACCGTACCCGCCCGCCAGGGCATTGGCCGTGCCGGCAGCGGCCGCCGCGCCGTTCTGGGCGTTGGCCACGCTGTTTGCCCGGTACTGCTGGTAGGCGGCATTCAGGGCGTCCGTGTCCACGCCGGTGCTGCCGGTCAGGCTGGCATCCGCCAGCTGCACCAGCTTCTGGTTGATGCTGTCCGTGTAGTTGTTCTGGTAGGCCCCCGGCATAGCCTGTTCGGCCTGGGCCAGCTTCTTCTTTGCCGTGTTCAGTCTCGCAATGGTTCCCATGGTGTCCCCTCCTTACACAAAAAAGAACGGTAAGATCTGCGCCGCCAGTTGCACCGCGCTCAGGATGCCGTTCAGCCACCGGCTGGTGCGCTGGCTGCTCTCGCTGCTGGCCTTGTCGTACTCGTTCTGGCGGTACTGCAGCCCGTCCATCCAGTTGGCCATGTCCTTCTGGTAGTTCTGGTAGTCCTGCTGTTCGGCGTTCTGCAGTCCGCTCAGCCGGCTCTCCAGCCCGGTGCGCTTGGCCGTGTACTCGCTGCGGCTCTGGTCCTGCAGGTTGTTCAGCACGTTGTCCAGGTTGTTCATGGTGGTCGTGTAGGCGTTCTGGCCCGCCTGGGTGCCGTAGCTGGAGCTGTAGCCTCCGGTCTGGGCCGCCGCGTTGGCCTGGGCGTTCTGGTTCGCCAGCTTGGCCGAGCGGGTGTACTGGCTCTTGTACTGCTGGTAGGCCGTGTCGGCGTCCGGGTCGTAGTCAAATTCTTTCATGCCGTCCAGCTGGCCCATCACGTCCTTGATCTTCGGCTGGTACTGGCTCACATAGTCCGCCGGGCGGGTCTTTTCGTAGTTCTCCAGTTCCGTCCGGGCATTGCTCAGTCTGCTCATTCCGTCTCCCCCTTACTGCTCAAAAAATTCTCGCTCATGTTCTCGCTGTCCAGGTTGGTCAGCACGTAGCCCAGCTGTTCCTGCAGCTGGTACAGGTAGTTGCGCAGCGCCCGGGCGTCCTCCGGGTCCATGCTGCTGCCAAAGCTGGGCAGGCTGATGCCGTTCAGCCCCGCTAAACTCGCCATGTTCATCCCTCACTTTCTCGGCCCAGCCCCGGTCACCCGGCCGCCGGTGGTGCCTGCCAATGTAAAGGCCATGCTCCGCAGTGCGATCTGCCCCGTGCCGCTCAGCTTCAGCCGCATGGTGTCGTGCCGGCGCGGCTCAAAGGGCAGGTTCAGCCGGTCGTGGTCTCCCGTGGCCGCTGCCGTGCGCAGGGTCTCCCAGGGGCCGCCATCGTAGCTCACCGCCAGCGTCACCACGCTGTGGACCTGCGCGTCCAGCCGCAGGGTGATCCGGCTGATGTATTTGTCATCCGTCTCGGTCAGTCCAATGTCCCCGCTCACCGCCTCAAACTGCAGTGCCGCCTCGGCTTCCCCTTCTGTTTCCCGGTCGGGGTCTGCCGCCCACAGGGCCCGGCCATCCCACAGGTACAGCTGCTGGCCGGTGCTGGCCATCTCGTAGCCCACGGCGCTCTCTTCGTGCCACAGGCCCCGCTCCGTGTCGTACACCAGCAGCCGCCCGGCGCTGTCCCCCTGCCGGCGCAGGTACAGGTAATACCGCGCGTCCAGGCTTCCAGCAGCGCACCACGCGGCCCCCGTCAGCTTCCCGGTGTCCAGCGCGCCGGACACCTTGCTGGGCAGGCTGCCGTCCCAGGCCATCACCCCGCCGGGCGAGAGGTAATACAGCGTCTCGTTCAGCACGCACAGGCTGTGGGCGGCATTGGCTGCCACGCCCCGGCACCGCACGCTGGAGAGCTGGTAGTCGCTGGGTTTGGAGCCGTACAGCTTGTGGATGCAGTTCTCTTTGAAGAACAGCACATACCCCATGCAGCTGGCCGCGCCGGTAAAGGTTCCGTCGCTGCCCACGCTCACGGCGTAGCTGTCCGCTGCAATGCCCCGGTAACTGTACCAGTTGGTGGGGTCGCCCAGGCGGCAGGCGTAAATGGTGTTTTCCTTCTTGCTGCAGCCCCACACCCGGTTGCCCTGCTCCGTCACAAAGTCCAGGTCCGGCACCCGCCGCTCCAGCGTGATGCTCACGGCCAGGCCCTCGTTCTCGGTGCGTGCCCCGTCCAGGCTGCGCCAGCTGGTGCCCGTGGCCGTCACCGTCCAGCTGCCATAGTACCGGCTGCTGTCCTGGGCTGGGGTCAGGCTGGCCACAAGGTCGTCTCCTTCCAGCGCCTGCACCACGATCTCTCCGTTCAGGTCTGCCGCCAGCGCGTCACACACCGCCTGCGGCATGCCGGTCAGGGTCACCGTGTCGCCCTCCTTCAGCAGGCTCCCGATCCCCGGGCAGGTCATGCGCACCGTGTTCACCAGCACCTGCACCCACTTGCCGCTCTTGGCGCTCCACTTTTCCAGCACGCTCTCATAGTCGTACAGGTTCCCGGCTTCGCCCTTCAAAAACAGCTGCCCGTCCTCCGGGCTCTCCGGCTCCGTGTCGCCTGCACCGGCCACCTCGTACATCTTGCCCTCCGTGTCGCAGGGGCACACGGTCATTTTGCGGTCGCCCAGCTCCCACTTTGCCCCCAGCGTTTCCAGCTGGCCGGTCTCGGTGTCAAAGGCCAGCTTGTCCGGCCAGATCAGCACCTTGCTGCCCATGCCGGCCAGCGCCTTGCGGTCGTCCGTCAGCACATTCTCCAGCGTCACCGCCGCCGTGCGGCCCGCCTGCCCGTCCGGTGCGTATTCCAGCCCCGTGCCCCGGCAGATCAGCAGCCCGTTCAGGTGGTACATGCCGTTCACCTTCTCCACGTCCCGCACCTTTTTGCGCAGCGCCCGGGTCTGCAGCGCCGGAAATCCCCTGCCGGAAAAATTCAGCGCCGCCGAGAGCTCCGCCTCGCTGCAGCTGTAGGTCTCGTTGATGCCCCCAAAGGCCCGCAACAGCTGCCGACTGCCGGTCAGCTGGTTCAGGTTCGTCCCGTCGATCATCTCTCAATACCTCCACTGCACCCCGCCCGCCGGGGGGGTATTTCTGCCGCATCCAGGCTGCAAACTCCTGGCAGTAGTCACTGTACATCTGCAGCTCGTTCACCGCTCGGGCCGTCTCGCCCAGGGCCAGGTCCATCTGGGCGCACAGCCAGTGCTGGTACAGTGCGCTGAAGGCATCCGGTGCCAGCAGCTGGGTGTCATACTCCAGCCCGTCCCCGGCCATGTCCGCGCCCACAGCGTCAAAGTCCCCGCAGGCCGAGCGGTTCACCACCGTCTGCCGCAGCCGCGCGTCGCACTGGCGCAGCCACATCTGCTTCATCTCGTCCCCAAAGTCGTTGTTCGGCCGCATCTGGTCACAAAGTTCTATCGCCTTTCCGGCTGTCATCGTTCCGCCTCCTTAGCAAAAACACCCGGCACAGCAAGTGCCTGCCGTACCGGGTGTTCTCTTCACGTTGTTCTTACAGCTTCTGCAGTGCCGGCACGTTCTGCGCCGCCGCCTGGGCCGCCTCGATCTTCGCGTTGGCCGCGTTGTCCATCTCTTCGCTGTGGCGCAGCACCTCGGCCACCGCCGCAGGCACCTCCACGTCCACACCGCGCTGGATCAGGTACGCCTCGCCGTTCACGCTCACAAAACGGGCGCTGGAGTAGCGGCCGTTGTCCTTGAACAGGTGGATTACCTCGGTGGCGGGCTTCTCCGCCTGCACGCCCTGGCTGGCCTTGTCGTCCTGGGTTGCTGCTTCCGCAGCCTGCTGCGCGGTTTCTTTCTTTACTGCCATTTGTTCATCCTCCGTTCCTCAGTTTGCCTTCGCCTTGGCGCTGTAGCGTGCGCTGCAGCTCTCAATGCGCACCATGTACTGCTCGCTCAGGCGCTCGGCGGTCTTCACGGCCTTCCAGCCCACAGAGGCGCGCTGGTTCAGCGGGTCGTCGCCGTAGCCCAGCTGCTTCACAATGTGCTGCAGGCCGCCGCCTTCCAGCTCGGTGGTGGCGTAGGCGTGGGCACCCAGCACCAGGGTGCCAAACACCGCAAGGCCGCTGGGGCAGCCGGTGCCCGTCCAGATCTTTGCCTCGCTGGTCTCCACAAAGCGCACGTTGCCGATCTTGCCGATCTCGCCCTCAAAGATCTCCTCGGGGCTGGCGTACTTGTGGGCCTCCACCCAGGCCGGGTCTTTCTTCAGGTCGTAGGCCGTGTACGGGTGGATGATGCACACATAGCTGCCGCCGGCAGAGCCGATGGGGTCGGCGTTCTGCACCTTCAGCTGGGCCACCGCCTGCTCGATCATGTCCACCGTCAGCTGGGCCGTGGCGTCCAGACCCGCACGGCTGGTCACCGGGGTCTCTGCACCACCTGCGCCGATCTTAGGGGCGTAGATTACGTTGGTGCCGCCGGCCAGAATGTCGCGCACAATGGTGTCCATGGTGCGGCCGCTCTGGCTTGCCAGCACGCTGGTGGCCTGCACCACGTTGTTGTCAATGGTGGTCATCTGCACCATGTCGGTCAGGGGCACCCAGCCGCCGTACTGGTGCACCTCAGCGGTCACCGTGGTCACGGTCAGGGCCTGGCCTTCCGGGGTCACGCCCTCGGTCAGGGGCGTGGTGGCCTTGGGCAGCGCGTCATACTTGCGGAACTCAATGGTCTTGCCGTTGTTGGCCGGGATGGGGTAGCTGTCGCCGAACTGGTCATGCACCAGCGCCGGCAGCGCCTGGTCGATGAGGCGGCGCTCGTAAAAGGTTTTCATCTCGGCGCTCATGCCGGAGCTGCCGGTGGTGTTCTGCAGCTGCTCGTGCGCATCCGCAAACAGCTGCAGGTTCATCTTCTTCCATTTCATGGTTTGGTCCTCCTTCAAAGGTTTATGTTCTCACACCCTCGTGTGGGAAGTCGTTACAGCGTGATCTTCTCGCCCCGGCGTGCCCTGCGTTCCAGGTCCTCCAGCTGGCGGCGGCTCATGCTGGCCACGTCCACATGGGTGGTCACCGCGCCGCCGGGCCGGGTGCCGTTCTCGCCGGGTCGGCCAGCCCGCTGCTGGATGCGTGCCGCCACGCCCTGCTCCACCTTCTGGGCGGTCTGGGCTGTGGCCTGCTGCATGATGTGGTCAAAGTAGGCGGCCCGGTAAGCGTCCGGCAAGCTCACGCCCCGGCGCATCAGGTCGGCCACCTGCTCGTTGGCCAGCACCTCCTGCAGCTCAAAATCCGGGTACTGGGTCTTCAGCTGGGCGGCCTGGGCCTCCCACTGTGCCTGGATCTGGCTCACCCGCTGCTGGCGGGCTGCTTCCTGCTGCATGGCCTGCAGCTGGGCGTTGCGGGTGTTGCTGCGCTTCAGGTCGCTCTCCATCTTGTCCAGCTCCCGGGCCGTTTTCACGCTCACACCCCGCTGCTGGGCCAGGTCCTCGTAATATTTCTCGTCCTTCACGCGGCCGTTCTCCACCGCCTCGATCAGGCCGTCCATGTCCTCGGTGTCCACGCCGTAGGCATTGGCCAGTGCCTGGGTCAGCCGCGCCACCTGCGGATTCTGCCGGATGTTCTCCGTAGCCTTATCAATGGCCCGCTGCATCATCTCCTGGAACACGTCGCTGTATTCGCCCTGCACCATCTCGCCAAAGGCTCTCCGGCGCTCCTCCGGGGTCTTTTCGGCCTTGGGCTCCTTGGCAGGTTCCTGATGCTTCTCCGCTTCCGCCGGGTCACTCTCACTGCCAGAGGCCCCCTCCTTGAGGGGGCTGCCGCCCGCAGGCGGCTGGGGGAGTTTCTCCCCGCCTGCCGCCTTCCCCTTCAGCGCCCCGCTGCGCCGTGCCAGCCGCTCCTGTGCCGGCCGCAAGGCAGGCTCCTGCACCGCCGGGGCAGCAGCTTCCGCCGCACCACCCTCTGCAGCACCTGCGCCGCCGTCTCCGCCTTCGGCAAATTTCTGCAGGTTCAGTGCCTTTTCCGGCGCATCGCAGCCGTCGCTGTCATCGTAAATGTACAACTCCACATGGTCCGGGTACTGCCCGGCCAGCTCGCTCAGCCCTTCCTCCACAAAGTCGTACCATGCAGCAACCATGATTCCGGTCATGCCGCCGCTGGGCTTTGCCTGCACCACAAAAGACTCACCGTGCTGCACGCAGCTGCTCTCCAGCTGCTTCTGCCGTGCAGCCTCCTCCACCTTGTTGGCCAGCGTCTGCAGCAGCACGCTCACTGCCGCACACACAATGTCCTGGCCTTTGGGTGCATAGTCTGCGTGGCCGCTTGCTGCTACACTATAGCCCTTGTCGGTCTGCATCATTTCCACTTTGATCACGCCGTTTTCCTCCTGTCGTTCCTGTTCCAATCGGAGAGCCGAGAAAAAAGCGTTAAGCGCAGCGGCTAGCTTTTTTCCGGTTCGACTTCTTCTTTGGGGTCTGAAAGGGGCGAGCAGCCCCTTTCTCGTGGGTCCAGCGCGTCGAAATCGCTGGCGCTTTTCTGGTTCTCTTTTGTGTGGCAAAAGAGAACGTCCCCCGTCATTCTTTGTTCGGGTTGTTCGCATCCATGGCCCGCTTGGCCGCCTGTGTCGAGAGACTGTTGTTCCCTTCGCCCACCGCAGCGCCCAGGCTGTTGGTGGTGCTGCGGGTCACATTGCTGCTGCCGCTGCCGCCACCCGTGCTGCCCGCCGCCTGCGCAGCCGCTCCTGCCGCCTCGCTCACGTTGGTGCCGTTCTGCTGGTCGATGATGGCCGCCATTTTCTGCATCTGCTGCGCCATCTGCTGGAGCTGCTGGTACAGCGTGCCGTTCTCGCTCACCCGCTGGCGCACCTTCTCAATGCCTTCAAAGTCCATCATGTCCAGCGCCGCCAGGGCCGCGTCGGCGTTGGCCGGCGCAAAGAAGCCCATCTGGTAGCACTCTTTCGCCGTCTCGTTCTGAGAAAGGCGGCTGAAGGTGCTCTTCTTGGCCGCACTCACCGTGATGTCAAACACTGGCTCATGGTCGCCCAGCTGCACCCCGCCGATCTCGCCGCCCGGCACAGCCCGCAGCTGCGCCGCGCTGAAGGGGGTGTACTCGGTCTGCCCCGTCTCTCCGGTAACGCGGAACACCCGCTGCTCGTCGTAGAACTGGCGCATCAGCTCAATGATCAGGTAGCACTCCTTCGCAAAGGAGCGGTACGCGCTTTTCAGCATGTCCCGGCTCAGCTTGCTGCCCGCTTCCTGCAGGGCCGCAATGGCGCTGGCCGCGGTCAGGCCGCTGGTAGTGCCTCCCTGGCTCACGTCCCGGTTGCCGCTGACCTCCTTCAGCTCGTTCACCCGGTCGTCCCGGTAGGTGATGCAGTTGCCGCTCAGCACGCTGGTCTGCAGCGGCATAAAGGTGTCGCTGTTCAGCCGCCCCACCACATGCACGATGTCCCGGCTGAAGTCCGCCAGTTCTTCCTCGCTCACCCCGGCCGAGTCGCTCACCACAAAGCGCAGTTTGCTTGCCAGTTTCACGTTCTCGTCCATGGCGTGGTTCATCTCGTCAATGGCGGTCTGGGTGTCCTTCATCACGTCGATGTACCCAAAGCCCGCCGGGCTGTCCTCTTCCATGAACAACGGGTCAAACACAAAGGGGTATTTCCCGTGGTCGTAAAAGCCCCGCTCGGCCAGGGCCGGGTCGTTCTCGCTGGCGTACAGCACCACGCCGTTGCAGTACTTGCAGTAGTGCAGCACCGGCGCGCCCTGCGGCCGGGCCTTTTTGTAGTACCAGTCCACCACCACACTCTTGCCGGTGGTGTCGAGCTGATCGTCGTGGATGTACTCGGCCACGTCCAGGCTCTTTCCGGTGTGGCCTTCCAGCTGGGGGTATTTCGCCACCAGCTGCTCGTTGTCCTCCAGGCTCAGGCTGAACAGGTTCGGGCTCTCCTGAATGTCGCTCACGCCAGGGGCCCAGTACAGCATCAGCAGGTTCACGCTCTTCACGCTGATGTCGCCAAGGCCCCCTCGCAGCGTCGGGTCCCAGAACACACCCTTCACGCCGGTGCCGGTCTTGAGCTTGCGCCACCAGGTGTCGCTGTACACCTGCTCATAGTCGCACTGCTCCAAAACCACCGGGATGATCTTCGAGAGTGCCTTGGCCGTTTCTTCGTCGTCCGCCGCCCGGGGCAAAACGTTGGGCTCCGGGTAGTTGTCCATGGCGTCGGCGTGCTTGTTGGCAATGCTGTTGAACAGCCACCCGCTGGAGGGCTTGGGCTTGCCCTCCATCATCTTGTTTTCGCAGTTCTTCCAGTGCCCCATGCGGAACCACAGCTCGTTCTCCACGATCCGCTTGTCCAGCGACGCCTTGCCCGCCTTGTATTTCTGCAGAGTCTCCCCCGCCTTTGCGATCTCCTCCGGCCCGATCACCTGCGCGCCTGCCGCCTCTTCCGTGAGGGAGCCGCCTGCCGTCTGCAGGCCCGCTCCGGTCATCGGCTCCGGCTGCTGCGCTCCCAGGCTGCTCAGCATCCCGGCCCCCGCCGGGTCTTCGCTCACCCTCTGGTCCGGGTATCGCCGCAGCAGCTCCTGCAAAAGTTCTTTTCCGTCCACTCTGTCACTCCTTTTCTTCCCATTCCTCTGAGAAAAGCTCGCCCTTTGGGAGAGCTCCGTTGCAGCGCCGCGCCATCGGACTGCAACGGTGAGAGGGTTACACCCGCATCACATGTGTTCTGCTCTTTCTCTTGTCCAGGTCCAGCGGGTCGTCCCGCAGCGCCGTCTCTTTCTGGATCTGCCGCGGGCTGATGGGGTTTTCCATCAGCACATAGCGGCACTCGTCGTAGATGTGATCCTCCTGGTCGGAGTCGATATCCTCCACGTTGCTCTCGTCGTACACAAGGTTCGGGATGGTCCGGATGAAGTGTTTGCAGGTGTCAAACACCTGCAGCATGGGCCGCCCCTCGGCGTTAAAGGCCAGCCGGTAGTGCATCTGCATCTTTCCGGCAAGGCGGGTGTGGTCTCCCGGGTGCCATACCAGGTAGTACGGGTGCTTTTCCTGCATCTGGGCAATGCTCTCGCCCTGGCTCTCGTTGAAGATGGCCGGGTCCGCCACGCCCTGGATCACCCGGCCTTTCAGCATCGGGTCGTTCTCTTCCGCTTCCCTTATGCGCCGGGCCTGCTCCACCGGGTCGATCTTCAGGCCTTCGTTCGGCGTGCCGGTGCAGCCGTACAGCTCCTTGATCCGGTACAGCCTGCCATCCTCGTCCGCTGCATACCACCCCACCGAGAAGGGCCGCGAGTAGCCAAAATCGTACCCGCGCCAGATTTTCCAGTGCACCGGAATGCGAAACGGCTTGATGACGTGGGTCCACCGCTGGTCCTCGTAGTGGGCCGGGTCGTTGCGCCACTCGGTGAACACCTGGCCGGAAAAGCTGTCCC
>ENA-OUQW01001650-OUQW01001650.1-human-gut-metagenome-genome-assembly--contig:-NODE-1650-length-21702-cov-5.814894_pt1 | contig 21702 bp, 20 predicted proteins | sample MGYA00248464_ERZ548849 | MGnify/ENA primary metagenome ERZ548849 (study PRJEB26491, sample SAMN04978193) | human gut metagenome | host: Homo sapiens | study: EMG produced TPA metagenomics assembly of... | reverse complement strand
TGACAAATTGTCACCAACTGAAATTAGAAAGTTCTGATGGTAAGAAATACAAAACCGATGTAGCTGATATTAAGACAATTTTTCGTATAATTCAGTCCATTCCTTCAAAGAAAGCTGAACCAATTAAACAATGGTTAGCCAAAGTAGGACAAGAAAGAGTTCAAGAAATGGCTGACCCAACAACTGCTATTGATAGGGCAAGGGAAACATATAAGAAACTTGGTCGTTCTGAAAAATGGATTCAGCAGAGAATGACAGGTCAAGAAACAAGAAATAAGCTTACCGATTACTGGAAAGACCATGAGATTTCAGAGGGTAAAGAGTATGCAATTCTTACAAATATAATTCATCAAGAATGGTCGGGGTTAAGTGTTAAAGAGCATAAAAACCTTAAAGGTTTAAAATCCCAAAACCTCAGAGACCACATGAGTGAAGCTGAATTGATTTTTACAGCACTTGCTGAACTTTCAACAAGACAAATTGCAGAGAGTGAAAACGCAACAGGCATGGAAGAAAATACAAAAGCTGCTAAAGTTGGTGGTAATATCGCCAAAAGGGCAAAAGATGATTTTGAACAAAGAACTGGTGCAAAAGTCGTAACTGGTGAAAACTTCTTACCTGTAAGCAAGAAACCTAAGCAGATTAAGAAGAAGGTTTAACTTATAATAAATTACTTATAGATTCTTACTTTTCTGCCATATTTGTTATATTCGGTTATTCTGTTATTATCTCAAATTAGGACATGCATTAGATGCAGATTTTTGCAAAGAAGTTCTCGTATGTTTATGATACAATAATGGTGCAGAGGAAGGTGGTCAAGATGAGTTTAAACACTGTATCAAATGTAGGTATAAACATACAAGAGAAAGCTACTGTTATTTGGAATGTAGCAGATATGTTAAGAGGACCGTTTAAACCACATGAGTATGGTTTAGTTATTCTACCTATGACGGTGGTCAAAAGATTTAACGATTGTTTATTATCAACTCATAGTGCAGTGCAGGAAACTTATCAAAGAGTTAAGAATTTAGCCGTAATTGACGGTTTCTTAACCAAGGCTTCTGGCTATCAGTTTTACAATACAAGTAAATTTACATTTGATTCATTAGTAGCAGACCCGGACAACATTGAAGCTAACTTTAAAGATTATCTGGCTGGCTTTTCTTCTAACATCCAAGACATTCTGGCTAAGTTTGATTTTGAAAGTATTATCAAAAGGATGGTAGAAAGCAACACCTTATACTTGGTTATCAGAGAATTTAATAGCACAAAAGGATATCTGGGCCCAGATAAGATAAGTGCAGTCGATTGTGGCTATATCTTTGAAGATTTGGTGAAAAGATTTTCAGAATCTTATGGAGAAGAGGCTGGAGCACACTTTACAAGCAGAGATATTATTTATCTGATGACAGACATCTTGTTGAACGAAGCAGACTTAACTACAGAAGGAAATGTTACTGTATATGATATGACCATGGGTACATCTCAGATGTTATCCTGTATGGAAGAAAGAATACATGCCATCAACAAAGATGTAGAAGTTACTTGTTTTGGGCAAGAGTTTAATCCTTCCACATTTGCTATTGCTAAAGCTGATATGATGATTAGAGGTGGAGACCCTAACAATATGAGGTTTGGCGATACATTATCAGATGACCAATTTAGTGGCTACACTTTTAAATACTGTATATCTAATCCACCTTTTGGTATCGATTGGAAAAGAGAACAAAAAGCTGTTGAAGCAGAAGCTAAGCTGGGCGATAATGGCAGATTTGGTGCAGGTTTGCCTAAGATTTCAGACGGACAACAACTATTTGTATTGAACGGCATATCCAAATTAGCTCCAGATGGAAAGATGGCTATTATTCAAAATGGTTCGCCATTATTTTCTGGAGATGCTGGAAGTGGCCCATCAAACATTAGACAATACATATTAGAAAATGACTGGTTAGACACCATTATTCAACTATCAACGGACCAGTTTATGAACACTGGCATTAGCACTTATATTTGGGTTATCTCTAAAAATAAGCCAAGTTACAAAGCTGGCAAGGTTCAGTTAATTGATGCTTCTCATTGTTACGAGCAAAGACGCAAATCAATTGGATATAAAAGAAATGACATAACAGACGCTTGCAGAGCTTTAATTGTTCAAGCATACGGAGAGTTTAGAAATAATGCCAGCTATGGTGATAAGTCTGGCATGTATTGTGAAAGCAAGATATTTGATACAGTTGAGTTTGGCTACAATAAGATAGTTGTAGAAAGACCACAAAGAGATAAAAACGGCAATATTGTTAAAAAGAATGGCAAACCTGTTGCAGACTCAAATCTAAGAGACACTGAAAATGTACCATTAGATGAAGATATAGACAGATATTTTGAAAGAGAAGTTCTTCCTTATGCTCCAGATGCTTGGATTGATAAGAAAAAAACTAAAGTTGGTTATGAAATACCTATGACAAGATACTTCTATGAATACAAAGCCCCAGAGTCGGTAGATAGTATTGTTGAAAGAATAAACACATTAGAAACCGATATAGCAACTTCGCTAAAGGCATTGTTTGACAAGGGGTGTGATTAGTGGAAAATGATTTATCAAAAGGCAAGGTTATAATATATTCTGGTGCTGATGGCATAGATAATCTTGAGGTAGTGCAACAAGATGATACATTGTGGCTAAGTGTTGAAAAGATTTCTGAACTATTCCAAAAAGACAGAACTAATATTCAAAGACACATAAAACATATCTATCAAGAGAAAGAACTTGAACAAGATTCAACTTGTGCATTTTTTGCACAAGTTCAAAAAGAAGGCAAGAGAACTGTTAAGAGAAATATCCCTTATTATAATTTAGATGTAATCCTTGCTGTTGGTTATAGAGTTTCTTCAAAAGTTGCAACTACTTTTAGAAAATGGGCAACAAAGATTTTGCACGAATACATCACTGATGGCTATGTTATCAATGAGAACAGATTAAAACTAGAACAAGATAAGGTTAAATCCTTGCAGGCAGCGATATCTCTATTAGGAAGAAGTCTAAATAACCAGATTGAAAGTGTTGATAACGCTAAAGATGTTGTTAAAATACTTGATACCTTTGCTCATGGTCTTGATTTATTAGATAGCTTTGACCACAAGACACTTGATAACAAAGGTAATACACAAAAGGAAGCTGTAAGAATTTCAACAGAAGAGTTTCTACAAGTAGTTAAGGAAATGAAATCAGAATTTGCTTCTGATGTGTTTGGAAATCCTAAGGATGAAAGTTTCGACAGTTCTGTTAATCAAATTTATCAAACTTTTGGAGGTGAAGAACTTTATCCAACATTAGAAGAAAAAGCTTCTATTTTGCTCTATCTTATTACAAAAAACCATTCTTTTTCAGATGGAAATAAACGCATAGCTGCAAGTTGTTTTCTGTACTTCCTAGAAAAGAATAGTATGTTGTACAAAAACAACAAACCTATAATAGAAAATTCAACATTGTTTGCATTGACGGTGCTTATTGCAGAAAGTAACCCACAAGAAATGGAAACTATGAAGCAAATTGTAGTTAGTGTGTTGAATGGGGGTGGTGCATAATGAGCAATGAAGTATTTTTTCTTGGAGCTGGTTTCTCAAAAGCAATAAATGATAAGTATCCTACATTAAAAACATTAACAGAAGAAATTAATCATAATTTGATAACTGAAAAAGGTTCAATTATGACACATTTTAGAGATGAAATTCCAGAAGGGTATAAAAGTAATCTTGAGCTTCTATTAAGTTTTTTGGCTAGCAACTTGCCTTATAAAACTCCTGCACAGGTGGATGAAGATAATGCACTATATAAGAATATAACTTCTTTTATAAGTAACTATTTTATTAATAAAGAAGAACAAAATTCCAATTTTTTAGATTCACATATTACATTAGCAAACTTTTTAATAAAGCAAAAAGTTCCTTGTATTACCTTGAACTATGACACTTTGCTAGAAAAACTAATTTATTCTGTTGTATCTGATTCATATAAGAATGTAAATTCAAATTATTCCACCTTCTATAAAATACCTATAACTAATTTATCTTATAGGATTCCAAATGGCAGAGGTAGTTTTGCTAGTTATGAAGATGATTTTAATAAAGAAAGAATGCCTGAACTTATTAAACTTCATGGTTCAATTAATTGGCTTTCTGATGGCAATATATTATATTCGGATGAAAACAAAGATAATGAACAGTTGGAAATATTAAGATTGGGTTTAAACAAAGTTATAGTTCCACCAATAATGGATAAAACAACGCTATATAAGTATGATATTTTTAAGATACTATGGGATAAAGCATATAAAAAATTGGCGAAAGCAAAATATATTTATATTTGTGGTTTTTCGTTTCCTGCGACAGATTTGTCTGTACGTTTTTTGTTTCAATCAGCTTTAAGTAATAATAAAATGAACCCTATCATTTATGTTATCAATACAAAGGAAGCACTAGAACAAAGTTCGGAATATTATTTAGAGCAACGCTATAACGAAATATTTAAAGGGTTTGACATAAATTATGCTTATTGTTGTAAAGATTCATTAGATAGATTTGTGCAAGAAGTGATACAACCACAATGTAAAGAGGTGGAAAATGCAGCATTGTAGAAAATTCAAAGATAGTGGACTTGAATGGATTGGAGATATTCCAGAAGATTGGGGGTTAAGTCGCCTTAAGTCTGTATTGGCCGAGAGGAAGGAAAAGAATGACCCAGTTAAAACTGAATTTATACTCTCTTTGGGAGCTAACTATGGAGTAATACCTTACGCTGAAAAAGATGGGGGTGGCAATAAAGCAAAGGAAGATTATACTCAATATAAATTGGCATATCCTAATGATATTGTCATGAACAGTATGAATATTGTTTCAGGTTCAGTTGCTTTATCAAAGTATTATGGTTGCGTTAGTCCTGTTTACTACATGTTTTATCCTCGTAATTCTGAAACTAACATCAGATACTATAATTATATATTTCAAACAAGGGTATTCCAAAGAAGTTTAGTAGGTTTAGGCAATGGAATAATGATGAAAGAGTCTAGTAATGGAACTTTAAATACTGTAAGAATGCGAATACCTGCTGAAAAATTAAATGCGTTATTGCTTCCAATACCATCTCTATCGGAGCAAGAAAAGATTGCAAATTTCTTGGATGAAAAGTGCAGTCATATAGACTCTGTATTGAAAAAGACCAGAGCTTCTATTGAAGAGTACAGACAATTGAAACAGTCTGTAATTACAAAAGTTGTAACCAAAGGGATAAGACCTAACCGACCGATGAAAAATAGTGGAATTGAGTGGATTGGGGACATACCAGAAGATTGGATGACGAAGAAATTAAGATATTTAGGAAGTTGTCAAAACGGAATAAGCAAGGGGGCTGAGTTCTTTGGTAGTGGTTATCCATTTATTTCATATTCTAATGTTTATCGAAATATAGTATTACCAGAAATTCCAAATGAACTCGTAGAAACAAGCACAGAAGAACGAGAAGTCTATTCTGTAAAAAGAGGGGATGTTTTCTTTACAAGAACATCTGAAACGATAGAAGAGATTGGATTTACCTCAACTTGTTGTAAAACTATTCCTAATGCAACTTTTGCAGGCTTTGTCATTCGTTTTCGACCGTATAACAATAATTTATTATTACCAGAATTTTCGAAATATTATTTTAGGTCTAATATTCACAGGGCTTTCTTTGTAAAGGAAATGAATTTAGTAACTAGAGCTTCTTTGGGACAGGGTTTATTAAAAAGGCTCCCTGTTTTAATTCCAGAAATGGATGAACAACTAGAAATAGTTTCATATCTTGACACCAAGTGTGCTGAAATTGATAAACTTATAGAAAAGAAAGAACTGTTATTGAAAGAGCTTGAAACCTACAAGAAGTCGTTAATATATGAGTATGTAACAGGCAAGAAAGAGGTTTTATAATGAAAGAAAATAATAACCCAAACAGTACTAAAGGTATAATTTATATTACTGAAACAATAGTCGATGGTTTAATAAAGATTGGAAAAACTCAAACCAATAATTTTGAGCAGAGAATGTACCAGCTAGAACATAACGGATATTGCAATGTAACAGGTTTAAGGAGAAGATTTGCTATTGAGGTAGATAAATACCATGACAAAGAATTGTTAATTCATGAAGTATTTGGGAAAAGTCAAGTTGGCGGAACAGAATTATTTGCATTAAATATAGACACTGTTATTCAATTACTATCGTCATTTGAAGGTAAGATTATATATCCGAAAGAAGATAAAAACAAAATCTTTGAAGAAGCTACTGAAAAAATCAAAAGTAAGTCTATTCAAAATGGTACATATTTTTGTTCAATCGGAGATTATAATGCAAAAGTTGAAATTTCTGATAATGGCTGGACATTGCTTAAAAATAGCATTATAAATACTGAACCAAACTCTAAATTAAGAGGAAAGTTATTACCAGTTTTAAATTTAGTAAAATTCAACGAAAAAGGAATTATTATGGAAGATTTTCCTTTGGGTGATGTTACACCAAGTTTTGCTGGTAATTTGGTTTGTGGTAATAATTGCAATGGTTGGTTCATTTGGAAAGATGAAAACGGTAAAGCAATAGATTGTTATAGAAGTAAAGAAAATGATGAGGAATAAATGAGCATAGATGTAGCAACTGAAAAGAGATTTGAACAAGATATAGAAACCTTCATGTTATCCAAAGAAGGTGGATACACAAAAACCACAGATACTTATGATGTTAGTTGTGGTTTGTATGTTAATACTCTAATTAAGTTCATACAAGAGACTCAGCCTAAAGAATGGGCAAGATTTGAGAATGCCAATAAGGTAAATCCTGTTAATAAATTTATCCTAGCGTTTAATCAGGCATGTGATGAGTATGGTTTATTGCATGTCCTAAGACATGGCTTTAAACATAGAGGTATCTCATTCAAAGTTTGTTATTTTAGACCAGAGTCCAGCCTAAACCAAACAGCTATTGATAACTACAATAGCAATATTATTGATTGCAACAGGCAGTGGTATTATTCTTCTGATTGCAATAATTCAGTTGATATGGTGCTTGTAGTTAATGGTATCCCTGTATTTGCATTGGAATTAAAAAACCAATATACAGGTCAAACTGTTGATAATGCCAAAAGACAATGGATGTATGACAGAGACCTCAGAGAGATTTGTTTTCAGTTCAATAAACGCATATTAACTTACTTCTGTGTGGACCATACAGAAGTTTGGATGGCTACTAAATTGGCTGGTAAAGATACATGTTTCCTACCATTTAATCAAGGCTCTAATGGTGCTGGTAATGACGGTGGAAAAGGTAATCCAGCTAATCCAAACGGTTATCCTACTGCATATCTTTGGGAGCAAGTGTTCCAAAAAGATAGTATGATGGATATTTTACAGAAGTTTATCCACTTGCAAGTTAAAGAAGATAAGAAGTTATTAGCTGATGGCAGTGAAAAGGTTACTAAGAAGAAAACAATTATTTTCCCTAGATACCACCAACTTGATGTAGTAAGAAAACTTATTGCAGATGTATCAGAAAATGGCAGTGGGACGAATTACTTAGTACAACACAGTGCTGGAAGTGGAAAAAGTAATTCGATTGCTTGGACAGCTTATAGACTTGCTTCCTTGCACAATGAGGATAACAAACCAATATTCAGTAGTGTAATTATTGTTACAGATAGAACTGTATTAGATGCACAGTTGCAAGAAACAATATCAAGTTTTGACCATACAGTTGGTGCAGTTGAAACAATTGGAGAGGGTAAAAACTCACAAGATTTAAAGAATGCTATTAATGATGGTATTAGAATCATAGTAACAACCCTTCAAAAGTTCCCTGTAATTTATCAAGAGGTAGATAAAGTTAAAGGCAGAAACTTTGCTGTTATTGTTGATGAAGCACATTCATCACAAACAGGTAGTTCTGCATTAAAACTAAAAACAGCATTAGCTGATACGGAAGAAGCCTTAAGAGAATATGCAGAAATTGAAGGTAAGGCAGAAGAAGAATTAGACCCAGATGATAAGCTAATGCAAGAAATGATACATCATGGAAAACATAAGAACTTGTCATTCTTTGCTTTTACAGCTACCCCTAAAGATAAAACATTAGAAATGTTTGGAACAGAGCATTCTGACGGTTCTTTTCATCCATTTCATATCTACAGTATGAGGCAAGCTATTGAAGAAGGATTTATCTTGGATGTGCTTCAAAACTATATGACATACAAGACTTGTTTTGAGATTGCCAATTCAACTCCAGACAATCCGGAAGTACCAGTAAGCAAGGCTTCAAAAGTTATAAAGAACTTCCAGCAGTTACATCCATATAACATTACTCAGAAAGCAAGAATTATTGTGGAAACCTTTAGAGAAACCACTAGAGACAAGATTGATGGCAGAGGTAAAATGATGGTAATTACTTCATCCAGATTGGCAACAGTAAGATATTACCATGAAATTAAACGCTACATTGAAAAGATGAAGTATAACGATGTAGATATTTTGGTGGCTTTCTCTGGAGCTGTAAAAGATGGGGATGAAGAATATACAGAACCAAAGCTGAATGTAAGAAAAGACGGTAGTCATATTGCAGAAAACCAAACAAAAGCAGAGTTTCATGACAATTTCAATGTGCTAATAGTAGCAGAAAAATATCAAACAGGATTTGATGAACCTCTGCTACATACGATGATTGTCGATAAGAAATTAAAGGGTGTTAAAGCAGTTCAAACTCTGTCAAGATTAAACAGAACTTGCCGAGGTAAGCACGATACATTTATTTTAGACTTCATAAATACTAAAGAAGATATTTTAGAAGCTTTCCAACCGTTCTATCAAGAAACTTATCTCGAGCAAGAAGTTAATGTGGACCTAATCTACAATGTGCAAAATACTTTGAGAGGTTATGCAGTATATAGTGATGAAGAAATAAACGCATTTTCGAAAGAGTATTTTGATAAAAAAGTCCAAGATGAAAGAGCTATGGGCAGGATGACATCCGTACTTAAACCTATAGCAGATAGATATAATGCAAAAACACCAGATGAAAGATATCAATTCAGAAGAGATGTAAGAAAGTTTATTAAGTGGTACAGCTACATATCTCAAGTAGTAAGAATGTTTGACAAAGACTTGCATCAAGAGTTTGTATTCTGTTCGTATCTAATCAAATTACTTCCGGGTGAGAAAGTAGAAATGGTTGATATTGAAAGTAAGTTAAAATTAGAATATTATAAGCTGCAAAAAACCTTTGAAGGAGCTATAACTCTTGAAAAGAGTAAAGGTTCTTATAAAGGTGGAGATGGCATTGGTGGCAAAGGCGAAAACAAGAAAACCCCATTAGATGAAATTATTGAGAAGATAAACGAGAAATACAAAGGTTCATTCAATGACTCTGATAGAGTGTTGATTTCAGCACTACAAGACAAGTTGATGAAAGATGCTAGATTGGAAAAAATGGCTAAAACAACCGACTCACAAATCTTTACAGACGCAGTATTCCCTAAAGCATTTAGTGATGTTGCTCAAGCGAGTTACATGGAATCCCAAGAAGCATACACATCATTATTCCAAGATAAGACTAAGTATGATACGATTATGCAAGTATTAGCAGAGTTTGTATATCGTGAAATGAGAAAGAAATAACTTTCAAATACTTTTTGAAACCGTTCATATTAAATCCTACAACAACTCCAATATATTGTATAGAAAGGTTTTGAGAATACTTAAAATATGTATAACTTTGTCATTAATAGTAAGCAGGCGAAATGCAAGTGGGTTTATAAGATAAGAAAAAGCCTCCGATAATTATAATCAGAGGCATTCTTGTATTTTAAGGAGCAATACAATTCTAGTGTTCTCTTGGAAGCATAAATATAAATCTTAAAGGATTATCAGAGTCAAGTTCTAAAAAGAACTGGTATTTGGTAATCTTTTCTTCAATATTAAAAGGCAAGTCAAAGAATGGAATCTTTTGTTTAACAACCGGGATATGTTCGTTATATTTACCGTCAATGTATCCTTCATGATAGATTTCAAAATACCCTTGATAATTATGTTTCACTGCTACTTGAACTACATAAAAGTAATCTTTGGTTTGATTGTAGTTCTCTACTACCCTATACATATAACCGTAAACCATATCAATTAGCCAGTGGGCATTTAAGACTTCTGCAAAGTCCATAACCCCATCTGTATAAACCATACTCGGGCAACAATCTCTTTTGTATAAATGTTCACTGCCGATATTATTGTTGTAAATTTCTAATACTGTTGCATATGTTTTATTTGTCATAATTATTTCTCCTTATTAGTCCATGAAAAGTGTACTTTTCGTGGACTGTTTTGTTGAACGCAAAATCAATGTTTTTCGGTCGTGATTTTTAATAAAATCGGTCTATGAAACACACCTAACTTTTTATGGACTGTGCATATTTAAAGAATGTACTTCTTTTGATATTACACATGGACATCACATCTTTGACTTTAATTAATCCTTGTTTATAAAGTTCATAACATCTGATGAAATCTTTTGGAATTTCTGTTGTAGGTCTTCCAAATTTAACACCTATTGCGAGAGCTGAATCAATACCTTCTCTTTGTCTTGTTTTGATGTTATCTCTTTCACGCTCTGCAACATAACCGAGAAGTTTTAAAACAATATCAGTAATCAATCTCCCGGTTAATCCATTTTGGTTATCACGAGTGTTTAAAATAGGCATATCAAGGACTTGTATATCTACACCCATATTGATGAGTGATTCCCACTCTTTACAAATTTGAGCATAATTCCTTCCAAATCTATCAATACTCTTAACAATAACAAGGTCGCCTGTCCTTAATCGAGATTTCATTTCTTGATATTTCGCACGACCTGTAAAGTTTTTGCCGCTTGCTTTTTCCACAATCACTTCATCAATATTCAATCCTTGAAGTGAATCAAGCTGTCTGTTTTCATTTTGTTCTCTTGTAGAAACTCTTATATAAGCAAATATCTTAGCCATAGTTAAATCTTCCTTTGTTTTATGTAATACCTTTTGGGAATTTTCAATCTCTCATGAAACTTTACCCCTTGCGATACAATTTTTAGATTAAGGGGGATTGCTCCCCCCTAATAAATCTATGCTACTTCTTTAACCTCTTGTGTGTCGGTTAGTTCTTCAATCTCATACTGCTTAATAAAGCCATTCCACATCTGTAAAAACTCGGGATAAGCATACTCACCATCACAGGAGATTTTTACATATTCTTCTCCTGTGTATAGCTTAGAAAACGGCTCATCACCAATCCATTTGTCTGTTTTGTAATCATAGTCGCATTCTTCCCAACCTACAACAAAACTTATTCTTATACTTTCAATATTTGTAAATAAGGGTTCTTTATCTGACGGTTTTTCTTTAATCTCAATAATCATTCCACCGTTGTTGTTATCGATTTTCTTAAAGTATCTTTTAATAACCTTTTTATCAAAGACATCTGGAATTGCTAAACTTCCTTTTCTGAAATTCCTCTCAAAATAAAGAGAATATTTATCATCAATAATTGTCATGAAATCTTTGAGAGTCTTTTCAAATGCTCTATTTGTAATCATTTCCATAAATGACTTGATAAAATGATTGTGCATAACCCGACCGATTCCCCACTGATGATGAACTAATCTTACATTTACTTTCCCATTCCAGTATGTTCTTTTTATCAAAAATGCTGTTCTTTGACCCATTGTTATATATCCTTTCAAATTTATCTGCTACTTAACTTGTAATCCCCCGAAGGGGGAAGGGGCAAAAGCCCCCTACGAAATAGTGAACTTTCTGTAATTCGTTTGTTTGATAAACGCATTGTAGAGTTCAAGGTATTTCTTCTTGAAGGCTGATGTGTTGAAGTTGTTTCTGACAACATTGGTAAAGCGAATTGTAAATGCTCCGATTTGTAATTCTTCCACTCCTGCATTATCCAGTAGCTTTTTGATTTCTGATTCTTTTTCTTCCTTGAGTTCTTTTAGTTCTTCAATTTTAGCTTCCAATGCTTTTACAGTTCTGATTTCTTCTTCAAGGTTGATGTTTGTTGTAATGATTTTTGTCATGTTGTTTGCTCCTTATATTTACTTTGTATAACTTGCAAACCCGGCCGCTGCTTGCTCTTACATAATGTAGCCTTATGGCTATCTTGTCAACCTAAGAAGTGAAAATTTCGCAGCAAAAATTAACTTGACAAGATGTAGCGATATAGATATTGTGTAGAAAAGAGGTAAACCTTATGCAGAACCAAAAACCAAAGTATAAAGTCCCGGACCCGATTAAAGAAAGAGTCAGAAATTTTATGAATGACTTTCTAAAAGGGCAAGGGCAAACAAAAGCAGGACTTGCAACACTAATGCAAGAAAAATTAAACCGTTCAGGTTGCCGGCCAAGCTTAGTCAAGAAGTTTTCTAATGCGACTTTTCAGCTTGCCGAAGTTATGGAAATCCTTGATTTGTTTGGGTATGAATTAAAAATAGTCAAAAAAGAGTCGATAGAGGATACCCCCAAAAAAGGTTAAATCACCTGCTAAAACCCTCACAGAAATTTTTAGGATTTTTAGGAAGTTTACCTGTAAAAACCATAAAAACAACTTGTAAAATATTTGTAGTATCATATAAGTATGTATAGACTTGATAATCATGCAATAGCACTGTATTTATACCTTCTTGAAGATAAGAAATTGAGTATTGAAACCACTCCTTCTTGCAATTTGGCAGATGACCTTCATGAGTACTTTGACATATTGCGTGCTTTATTAGATATCAATGAACCCGGAGTAGTTAGCATTGAGCCGTATGACAATTGTTGCGATGTTACTTTGAACAGTAATAGAAAAGATGAATTGCGAGAGCATTTGACTAAATATGTAGAACTTCTTACTAAAGACGAATTGGTAAGTAAAGATAATGTTTTATCTTGGAAGAATGAACTGAAGACTTTTATTAACAATGCAAAAAATTCAGGTTATAATCTAAAATCATATAATGTAACAGTAGAAGATATGCAAGTTGTTCTGTATGGTTTAATGCAAAATTTATTTATGTTAAAGAGAATTGACATAATTCCAGATGAAATGGTGTATTATTTCTTTAGCAGAAATACATCTAGAGAAGCAGAAAATGTGTGTGTAGAAGGTTTTTACAAGCAACTAAAAGTATCTTGTACAGTTGATATAGAATCTTATATTAACAAACAGAATAAAAAGAATGTTAATACCAGTTCAGCTTTTACTACTCAAGAAGATTGGTTATACAGATACATTTGCGAAACTACAGGACATGTAAGCACATCAATACCTATGCAGATTGACCTTGTTGATGTTGACCAGACTAAACCTAGTACATTCCCTAATTTTGAGGCTTTAAAACAAGCATGTTACAGATTAAACAAACGATATGAGAAGAAATATGGTCTTAAACCGTTTATAAAGAAAGTTAAAAATGAAGATTTGTTCCACATTACATTTGCACCGAATGATAAAGGTAAAAATCTGTTATAAATAACAATATGTTATTTTTAATTTTTAATGATTTAGAACTATAAATGCAATAAATTAAATTCTTTAGGTAAACGCCCGTAACAAAATTAGTTACGGGCGTTATTTTTGACTGCAACAATTTTCCAAACAAAAGGAGAAAAAATGGTACAAAATCTTAAGAATACTCCAGTAAGTGATGACTGGGAAGATGTAGAAGAATGGTATGAAAATAATTCTGAGAGGGATTATTCCTATACAGGTGATAATATTTACTTCATAAAAAATGAGGTACAAGACTATGACTTTGAAAAAGAGCCAAAAACTGACTTAAACAAGTTAGTTGTACCTCACGTTAAACAAATACCGGACATAATTAGCTATGATTATCTAAAGCTCAAATTCAATTTATTAAGAGCAAAAGACGCAAAGCTGATAATAAACAGAAAAGCATTCATGAGAAGTGCAACCCCTAAAATTCCTGCTAAAGAGAATGAAACGTATAATTCGTTAGTCGTAAATGCAGAAGGACCAATGACATTAACAATGGAATTGACCCCAGAAGAAGCTGAATATAACGACTTGAGCATGGAATACACCTATATTAAGAATAAATATCCAAATGCTAAGCCTTTTTATAGCAGAGCCAAAAAACGCATGGGATTACTTCATATGTATATCTATAATGGTGAGCTTATTATTATGATAACTGGAAAAATAGTTTCTGATAATGGCGATTTTGGATTAATCAGTTGGAATACAATCCATAAGGCACTTGAAATAGTTAAATCCACAGGTCTAATAGACTTTGAAAATGAAGCATTCATTAATATTGCTGAAGTTTTAAGTGTTCATGTGACAAATGATATAGATGTAGGCTCTGTTACTCAGTATATAAAATCTTTTTCCTGTTACTTACCAATGCGTACAGATAATTATAATGTGTTGAAATATAAATCAGGGTACATAATTCTTCAAACTGGAAAACCCAATAAAAATAAGCCGCACTACGAGTTTTGTATTTACAATAAAGGAGCAGAAATAAATCACAAAAAAAATAGATTATACAAATATAGTATAGGGGAAGAAGGCACAAAACTTGCAGAGAGGACATTAAGACTAGAGTTAAGATTATTTAATTTTCTGGCAATAAGAAAGTTTGTTGCACCAGAGAAAAAAGAGGGAACTGTCACTCTTAGAGAACTTTTGAATTGCACACTGCAACCAATACGAACCATGCTTAAACTCCTTGAAATTACTGACAAAGGATTAGAAGAAGCCAGAGGAAAGTATATAACTATGTTTGAAGATGAAACCTTCCCTACGCAGGCTGAATTTGAACGTATGCAAGGTCTAATATATATGCTTCAACAGCATAATTACAACTTGGACAAAGTAAGAAGTTACATTGAGGTAGAAACACATCGTAAAACTCACTCAACATACTTTCAGAATAAGCGTGCAACATTACAACAATATGTTACTTGTTACAAACCTCGTACTGTAGCTCTTTTACAGGAACTGCTGTCCGGTATGAGTTATTAAGGGGGATTGGTAATGGTAAATACAATCCCTAACTATATTGAAGCCGATAAACCAGACTATGAATTTAGTGAAGATTTGCTGGAATTTTTAGCACTATTGATTGAAGAAGATTTAAGGCAGGAAAAGGCACACAAACTGAATAAATCTCCGCCAGAGTAAAGGCTGGTTAATGATTATTGAGTAAAGTAGCAATTATTTAGATAGGAGAAATCTGATGATTTTCAAAAAAAGTAATTTTATGGCAGAAGATAGTGCCAAAGCGAGAGCTAAGCACTCACAAGTTAAGAAGCTGGTACAAAAGCCAGCAGTGGTAGTAGTAGATAAAGAAGGAGACAATAAAGTGAGAAACTTTAAAAGTAACATTAAGGCACAAATTAGTGCATTAACAGGTGCTGTAGAGCACATTATAGACAAAAAGCAGGTAACAAAACCTGTAGAAGTAGAAATTTCAGATACCGATAATTTAAAACGCGAACTTGAAAAATTATTGGCTTTGAGTTATCACAATTTTCATTCTATGCGTGTAAGATTAGGTAAGTTACAGGCGAAGCGTGAACGTATTGCCTGTTATTACGCTAATGACAGTATCTCGCAAGAAGATTATCAAATCTGGTTGGAATATCTTAATCTGCTTGAAGATGAAATTAAAGGTATTCCTCCTAAAGAAACCAATGCTAAAAAAGCAATCCTTTTGTGCAGGACAACTGTAAAAAATGATATTGCTTTAAAAGCCCAAGAAAAAAGACTTAAAAAGTATTGTGAAAATAAGAAAATGCTTGTTGTGGCTACACACAAAATAATTAAAAATGATAAAGATTATTCAGTACTTGACATTGTGTTAGATTATATCAATGGGCAAAAAGGTACAGTTGCACTTGTATGTGATAAAGTTGACAGATTGATACGCAGTAGAGATGTTTACAACAAAGTCAACAAACTCCGCAGAGACGGTAAACTTGAATTGCATTTCGTATCTGAAAATCTTGTTTTGTCAAAAGAGTCCAACAGTAATTTTTTGTTACATTTCGGTTTGATTGTTGAGTATGCTATGAGACTTGTAGGTTGATACACGCATGTTCAAAAGGGGTAGCATTAATTCCTGCCCCTTTTACCCCGTAAAAAATTTAGTTGTTGTATTATAAAGAAAATGGAGAAAGAAAAATGTATGCTACAAATAAAGTAGAATTGCTGGCTAAGAAAGCCTATGTATTATGCAGAGTGTCTTCAAAAGACCAAGAGGATAACTATTCCTTAAAGGCACAAGAAGACCGTCTGATTGATTATTGTGACAGAATGGGATTACAAATTGTAGAAACTTATAAAATTGTTGAGAGTTCTACAAGAGGTGGAAGACCAAAGTTTAAGGAAATGCTGAAATCCATTGAGAAACACAAAGAACCTATTGCACTGGTTTGTGATAAAGTAGACAGACTCCAGCGAAACTTTAATGATGTACCGAAGTTAGAAAAGCTACGTAAGGCTGGAAGGTTAGAGTTACATTTCCGTTCTGATAATAAAGTATTAGGTCAAAACTCCAGCAGTACAGACATAATGCACTACAACTTTCTAGTTATGATGGCTCAACAATATGCAGAGTCGATATCAGAAAATGTTCTACGTTCCCATGAACGTATGATTAAGGAAGGTAAAATCTTTGGACAACCTGTTGTAGGTTATAAACGTAAAGAAGACAACAAAAAAGAAGTTATTGTAGATGAGGGAAATGCTTTTCTGGTAAGAAAATTATTTGTTGAGTATGCAACAGGTTTATACTCTTATGATGAAATGGCGGATAAAGCTAAAGAATGGGGATTAAAGAATCCTAAGACTCATAAACCCTACTGTAGAGCTAAAATTGCTGAAATATTAGCAGATGAGTTTTACATTGGTATTGTAACACTTAATAGAAATGATAAGAGAAAGAAGAATTTTCAATATCCTCATATTTATCCTCACATAATATCAGATGAATTGTTTAAACAGTGCAAAGATATACGTGAAGGCAGACATGAAAATCACTCCAATAAAAGTAAAGACATGAGTTATAACTTGTTTAAAGGTATGATAAAATGCGTAAATTGTAATTGTACAATCACACCCGAAATTAAAAAAGATAAATACGTCTATTTAAGACCAAAACCTAAGAACGGTTGCAACTGCAAGACTATAAATGAAGAAGTGGCAAACAAACTTGTAGAAACTACATTTAAGTCTATGACTATTACAGAAGATGTTTTAGAAATGTATTTGGAAAAACTAAACCAACGTTTTAATGCTCATCAACAAGAGGAAAATTTGCAACAGAAACTCAAAAAACAAGAGCTTGATAACTCCAAGAAACGTCTAGATAGATTGGTAGATGTTTATCTTGACAATGCTATTGATAAAGATATCTATGAAAGGAAGAAATCTGAAATAACTAAAGAGATAAATTTACTTGAAAATCAGATTGCAAACTTTAACAATAATCTCGAACAAGTTCATATCAGTATGAAATACTTGCTAGAAGTAGCTTCTAGAATATATGAATTGTATGCTAGTTCGGAAAATGAAAGAAAACGTAAGATTTTAAAATTAGTGTTTCCGAACTTTTGGTTAAATGGCTCAAAGCTAAGCTATGACATAAGAAAACCGTTTGATTTATTCATCAAACGGTCTATCTGTCTATTAAACTGGGCAGGGGTGGATTCGAACCACCGTACACTCTCGTGAACAGATTTACAGTCTGTCGCCTTTAGCCACTCGGCCACCTACCCTTATTAATTTTTAAAATGCCTTTGACGAGATTTGAACTCGTGGCCTCTCCCTTACCAAGGGAGTGCGCTACCCCTGCGCCACAAAGGCTTAAACCACAAGGGCTTTGCGAGAACAGTCTCACCCAGCTTGGAGCTTCTTACCAATCCATTCTCTCCACCCCGGGAAAAAAGCCGGTAATAGGAATCGAACCTACAACCTACGGTTTACAAAACCGTTGCTCTACCGTTGAGCTATACCGGCGTCAAGTTCTATGATATTAGAAACAAATTTTATTGTCAACAAAAATTTTTGACTTTTTTCCCCGAAACATTATAAACATATTAAACTACATTAAACGGATGATTTTATAAATATTTACTAAAGCAAATATACTAATTATCCGATAAAACTAGGTAGTAGATGAGGTATAACTATGCAAATCAATGGCGGTGTCAGATTTTGTGAACAAGGCATGAAAGCTTCTATAAGAGCTATGCATGTTCAAAGCGAAATTCTCGGAATGATTAACGATAATGTAGCTGGTTTTGACAAAGTAGGTTTCCAGCGCAGAGAACCCGTTGTTTCTTCTTTCACAGAATATATAGGTGTACACGGACTATCAACAACTGTCGATGATCAGGTCGGGCGTATAATGGTTTCTAAAAATCCGCTTGATATATCTATGGCTAACAAAGGATATTTTCAAGTCCAAACCCCTGAAGGAGTTAAGTTAACCCGTGACGGCAGATTTAAACTTGATAAAGCCGGTAATTTATTAAACCTTGAAGACTGTCCGGTTCTTTCTGATGCCGGTATGCCTATCAAACTCCCTGTTGTTCCTGATAATCCGGCACAGGTGATTGTAAATTCAAAAGGTAAAGTCAGCGTATATGCAAAAGACTCTAATCAACTTGTTGACGCAGGGTTTCTCGGCATTGTAGATGCAAATGGAATGGCTGTACTAAATCCTGATGTTAAACAGGGTTACAACGAGTACTCAAATGTAACGCTTCAAAATGAATTTCTTGCAGTTAAACCGGTTGTAAGAAACTTTGAAGCAAACAGACAAATATTTCTTATTGAAAGTACTAACTTACAAAAAGTCATAAGCCAGTTAAGCAGTACATCTTAGGAGGTTTTAAATTATGTATAACATGCAGGCGGTAGTCAGAAAAAGTATTAATAACGCAACAATGCAGTTTGAAAAACTAGGTTATGTAGCCAATAACCTTGCAAACTACAACACTGCTGCATATAAAACCAATCGTTTTGAACAAATTTTGAGAGAAGATGGATACGTTGACGGTGCTATCAGAACAAATGCACTGCAGGGTTCTATTCGAATCAGTAAAAATCCTTACGATGTCGCAATTGACGGGGAAGGTTATATTCCTGTTGTTTCAGCAGACGGAGAAATACAATACACCCGTGATGGTGCTTTCAAAAGAGGTGAAAACGGATATCTTATGACGGTTGATGATTGGATGGTGGGAGATGGAATAAGAATACCAGCCAATTCATATAAATTTGAAATAAAACCAAACGGCGATGTTATGAATTATGACAACGCAGGCTCTCTGCCCGAAAAAATCGGCACAATTCCTATTGTTCAATTCGACTGTCCGGAAGCTTTAGAGCAGGGACATAATAATAAAATGGTTTATAATGATGAGTCCGGTGCTCCGAAAATAATTAAAGGTACTGAAAATATAAAGCAATACGCAACAGAGATTTCGAATACAAACATCTATGATGAACTCAATGATTTAATGAGATTGAATACATCAATGATTGCAAGTATGAACCTTATGAAAGTTGCAGACGATATGTACAACAAAGCAATCAATATTAGAGAATAGTGCTACGCACGTAGAAAATAGTCGGGTGACAAAAGCAACAAAACTCCAAGGAGATTAAAAAATGACATTCACAAGTTTAGATTCAATGGGAAAAACCAATTTAATGCTTGATTTGATTTCTCAAAGACAGCGAGCTCTGGGTTCTAATGTCGCAAACGTAGATACTCCTGGTTATGTTCGTCGTGACATTGATTTTTCTTCATATCTGGGTACTATGAACAGCCCTCTTGAAACAAAACTTTCTACAGAGCTAGGCCCATCCGGAATACTTGAAGATAGACAGAAACAGGAAATTGATATAGCAGAAGAACTTACCGAAATGCAGAAAAACGCTTTACTATACACTATGGCAACGAGAAGAATGTCAAATATAATAACAGAAATGAAAACTGTTATTAATGTAGGCAAATAGGGGTAAATGCAGGGGGTTAAAGTCAAAACTATGCGGTCAATTGTAACGCAAGAAAGGAAATAACTATGAGTATAATGGAATCAATGAACATCGGTTCAAATGCCTTAAAAGCACACGGTTTAAGGTTAGATATCCATGCCAAAAACATTGCAAACGTCGATACACCGAATTATGTAAGACGTATTCCTGTTTTAAATGCTTCAGAGGATATTTCTTTCCATGGCCTTATGAATACAATGAAAAACGATGTATTCGGAGTTGGTACACTTCCATACCTTCAAGGCGGTGTTGTATTTAATGGCTGCGTAGAAGACCCTACTGTAGGTGAAAGAATTTATTCACCGGGGCATCCTGATGCTGATGCAAACGGATATATTAGAGCCTCTAATGTTAATGCTATGGTTGATATGGCTGATGCTATTATGGCACAGAGAGCTTATGAAGCTAACCTTGCACTGGTTAATATTTCTAAATCAATGGCGGCAAAAGCTGTTGAAATCGGACGTTAAGGCGGGGAAAATAAATTTAACAGCAAGCTATGCTTGTATGTTATAATTATAAAAAACACGGAGTTTATCATGTTTGAAGATTTTAATGAAGTTGTCTGCTTAGGTATGGGCGGCTCGTATTCTGAAATTGCAAAGGATAAGTTATTCAAAGCCTATGACTTATACTTGTACCAGCGTTCGCTTAATTCTATAAAAGAATGTATTGATTATGTGGACGAGAATTGCAATGCGATTGCTGTTTTGCCTGTAGAAACTACTTATAAAGGAATTATACGCGAAACAATAGACAACCTTATTCAGACAAAAAACCAGAATATACAAATTTTAGCTGAAACAATTGTTCCTGTTAATGATTGTATTTTGTCTAAAACTACTGAATTTTACAGCATTACAGGGTTGATTGCAAATCCTAATGCTCTTGCAAAAAGTAAAATTTTTGTTAGAGATGAGATGCCAAGACAATTGAATATTGTTGTGGCAGAGAGTATGGATGATGCTGCAAGACTTCTTAACGGCTACAACCTGACATACTCTATCATTGGAACTCATAAAACTGCTGAACTTTATAATTTAAATGTTTTAAAAGAACATATTGAAGACGATAAGGACAACAAACGCAGATTTATAGTAATTGGTGATGCTTCAACTCTGCCTACAGGAAAAGATAAAACTAGTATTGTATTATTTCTAAATGATAGACAGGGAGCGCTTTTAGATATTGTTCAAGTCTTTGTAAAATACAATATCAATATTACCCAGATTAATTCTAAAATGATGAATAATAATGCTGAGGAACAGGCTGTATTTATTGATTTTGACGGGCACAAGGATGATGAAGTAATAAAACTTCTTATCTCTGATTTAGAGCCGCAAGCTGAAGGAGTAAGAATTATAGGCTCATATGCTAAGTTTTAATTACAGCAGCTGCAAAGCTATAGCTGGTGTTTGATTAGCTGTAGCAAGAAGCGTTGCACTTGCCTGCTGTAATATCTGGTTTCTGATATAAGCACTGCTCTCTTCAGCGATATCCGCATCACGAATGGTTGAGCGGGTTGAAGTTAAATTGTCAATACTAACTCCTATTGACTCTATTACAGACTCCAAACGAT
>ENA-OUQW01001627-OUQW01001627.1-human-gut-metagenome-genome-assembly--contig:-NODE-1627-length-22047-cov-5.247772_pt1 | contig 22047 bp, 23 predicted proteins | sample MGYA00248464_ERZ548849 | MGnify/ENA primary metagenome ERZ548849 (study PRJEB26491, sample SAMN04978193) | human gut metagenome | host: Homo sapiens | study: EMG produced TPA metagenomics assembly of... | reverse complement strand
TGTCCCTTCGAATTTCCAGCTTATGATATAATTCCTCTCCCATCTTCTTTTCATCAAGAATAGCTGAATCAGGAACCAGCTCTTCTTTGAGTTCTTCTTTTAAATCTTCTCTCAATTCTTTTATTGGTACTTTCTTCATATAAATCCTCCAATCAAATGTATATTCCATTTATCGAATCCCATTATAATACAGAATCTATATCTTTGATACCTCTATATATAATTTTTATTTTAAGTTCACCAAATACGCTTCTTTTTCGTTTGTAAGCAGTAATTTCTTCTCCTTTTTCGCAATATACATCTCCAGTGTTCCCTGGATTTCTTCTGGGATATCTAATTCTCTATAGGTTTCATCCTGTAAATTATAAAGATAATACACATCACCGGAATCTGTTCCTAATAAAACATAATCTCCATTAATCTGCATTATATGAACATCTTCTGCCTGTTTTAAAGGAATTACCTTCTTTTGTTTTGTTATAAGATTCTCTATTTCTAGCTGCTTTTTCTTCGTATCACACTGATAAGTCCAGCAGCCTTTAATATCACCATATTCAGGATATACTTTCGCTTTTCCAGTTTCAAGATCAATATAATTTAGTCGATAGAATTCGGTATTGTTTTTGGTAAATGCATCTCCAATAGCGGCAATATGGTCATCATTAATGAAATCATATTCATTAGAAAGTGCATAGCCTGAAAGTCCTTCTACTTTTCTTTCCGTTTCGTTTTCTGTGTTAAAGACAGTCCAATATGATTTGCTGTAATTGATTAAGATATATTTTCCATCTGGAGACATGCTCATATTCATTCCGTCCCCAGGTTTTGCGACCTGTCTACATTCTCCACTTTTTAGATTTACGCAAAGAATTTGTTCATTTCCTTTGGCATTTTCTACGGAAAGGTAAACTTCTCCCTGCTTATTTATCTGATCAAATACCTGCACTAGATTTTCGCTGTAATTATAGCCGAAAATCTCCTGACCGATGATGGAATATTGGAAAGAGAATGTATTTCTCTTATAACTGCCCGAAAAGGATTGCATTGGCAATTTGCTAAGCTTGCCATCTTTAATGCTATAAACTTTCTCTATAATTTCATCGGAATCTCCTTCTGTTTTACTCTCATAAATAAAACTTTCATTCGTTCCCACAATCTGAAGACTATCTTTCATTGGTACTTTTTCAATTTGTGAAACGGAGTCTTGCCCTTCATCTGCTTTGTTATTTCTTCGGCGAACTCTTCCTGTTTCTTCTTCATTACTTCTGCCATTTTTTCCTCCTATCTGCTTATTTCAAGCCCTCACCGATTTTTTCAAGGTCAGCCATTGCCTGTGCATACTGCTCATCATTTGGAGCTGTACCATGCCAGCTTACATTGTTCTCCATGAAAGATACACCTTTACCTTTCACACTCTTCATAATGATAGCCGTAGGCATTCCTTTAGTTTCTCTTGCTTTCTTAAATGCATCTGCAATCTGTTCAAAATCGTGTGCATCAATCTCAATGACATTGAAATTAAATGCCTTAAACTTGTCTGTAATAGGATATGGTGAACAAACATCCTCAATCTTTCCGTCAATCTGAAGTCCGTTATTATCAACAATAACACAAAGATTGTCAAGTTTTCTTGCTCCGGCAAACATAGAAGCCTCCCAGACCTGTCCTTCCTGAATCTCACCATCACCAAGAAGTGTATATACTCTGTATGATGCATCATCAAGCTTTGCTGAAAGAGCCATACCAACTGCTGCTGATATACCCTGTCCGAGTGAACCGCTTGACATATCAACGCCCGGAATATGCTTCATGTCAGGATGCCCCTGAAGATATGAACCTACATGACGGAGTGTCTTTAAATCTTCAACCGGGAAAAATCCTCTCTGTGCAAGTGTTGAATATAAACCTGGTGCGATATGACCTTTTGATAAAACGAAACGATCTCTGTCTGCTTTCTTAGGATCTTTAGGGTCGATATTCATCTCCTCAAAATATAAATATGTTAAGAGGTCTGCTGCAGATAAAGATCCACCCGGATGTCCTGATTTTGCGCTGTGTACTGCTGTAACAATGCCCTTGCGGACTTCATTTGCAGTTTTCTTTAATGCTAAAATATCCATGATATCTTCCTTTCTCTCAAAATTATTTTTATATGCCATACTCAATCTGTTATTACGGCACTTTCAAGTTTGTGTAAAGCACAAATCTTGTGCATGAAAATTTATTTTCACGCTTTACTCACCAAAAACAGCTATGCTGTCACTTCCGGTATTCTCAGCTTACTATTTACCAAAAACAGCTATGCTGTCACTTCCGGTATTCTCAGCTTACTATTCTCCAAAGACAGCTATGTAGTCCTTCTGGAATTTTTCAATACCCTGATCTGTAAGAGGATGCTTTGTCATCTGTTCGATTACACTGTAAGGAACTGTTGCAATGTCTGCACCTGCAAGTGCGCAGTCTGTTACATGGATAGGGTTACGAACGCTTGCTGCAATTATCTCTGTCTTAATCTCAGGATAGTTTGCGAAAATATCTGCAATGCTCTGGATAAGATCGATACCAGGTGTTGAAATATCATCAAGACGGCCGAGGAATGGTGAAACATAAGCTGCACCTGCTCTTGCTGCAAGAAGTGCCTGGTTTGCTGAGAAGATAAGTGTTACATTACATTTAATTCCCTCACTTGAAAGAACTTTTGTTGCCTTAAGACCTTCAACTGTCATAGGAATCTTAACGATCATGTTCTTGTGAAGTTTGGCAATTTCTCTTCCTTCTTTAATCATTCCCTCTGCATCTACTGTTGTAGCTTTAACCTCTCCGCTGATAGGTCCGTCTACGATTTCTGCGATTTCTTTTAAAACTTCTTCCTGACTCTTTCCACCTTCTTTTGCGATAAGTGACGGATTTGTTGTCACACCACAGATAACTCCCATATCATTTGCTTTCTTAATGTCCTCAATCTTTGCTGTGTCTACGAAAAATTTCATACTCTTATTTCCTCCTTAAAATATTGTTGTTTATTTTTTTTTAAATTATTATATAAAACTCTAAACGAGTTTATCAATGTAATTATACAACTTTTACTACCTAAGGTCAACGATATGATTAAATTCATTTAACAAAATTTTAATCTGCCGTATTCTCTACCTCAGCCGGCTTATAACCTTTAACATATATTTTACAGAAAACATCAATAAAACCAGAAGTTTTTCCAGTCATTCTTATATACCCTGTAAGGTCTGCCATCTGACTTAAAGCCTTTTATCAGCTTTCCTGCCGAATCAGTTTCAATAAACTTTCCTTTATCACTGCAGCAATATATATAACTGTTGTCTCCTTTTATTATATTACCATTATTTGATGTTTTTTCAAAAGCCTTTTTTTCCGAAACACGATAATTTTTTGCAGATTCATTTACCTTAAACTGGTAATAATATGACTTACCAGTTGATTTCTTTGCATATTTTCCTGCATTATTGTTCAACATTGTTATCAGAGTGCCTGACGAATTGCTGGTAAGTGCATTTTGTCCATACTGTGATCTAAACGGATCAGGCTTTTTCTTTCCCTGATTTAAAATAGACTCTATACTGTCAGTATCGTCTGTTGCTGAAGGATCTGCAGTTGCCGACTCATCTGCATCATCTTTAGAATATTTCTTAAGCACTTTTTTCTTAAGATTTTTACATTTTGCCCATATGTCCTTATCGGCAATAATGTAATCAAGCTTTGGAAGCAGACTTCCCACATTGCTGACCTTAAATATACTTGACAGCGACTTTGAACTTATAATAAGTTTGTTCGTTCCGCAGACCTGAACTGAATTTATATCTATCCAGTTTGCCTTTTTACCTGATTTTTTATACATCTCTGAAAGAAAATTATCAAAATCAAGTGCAAGACTTACTTTTCCCGTCTCAAGCTCAAGGCTCATTATCCTGCTGTTTCTTGAAGTCTTTTTTCCGAGTGTACTAGCTATAAAATATATATTTCCATAACCGTCATAAGCAAACTCTCCATCCTGCTTATATCCGTTTACCTGATAAATTCTTGTAACCTGACCGAGATCATTTATCCTTGTAAATTTATTTGCTGAACACGGATAAACAATATTGTCATATATTATCTGCATATTTTTTGCCACATTAGCTTCAAGCGGCATCTCACTCCTTAAAACTCCTGAGTTGTCATACATTGCAATAACATTTTTTCTGACTTTCTTTGTAACTGTCTTTTTGACACGCTTTGTTACTTTTTTGCCATTCTTTGTAACTTTTTTTGTAACAATCTTTACTGATTTTTGTGCTGTCGTCCTTCCATTACCAAATACCGTATAAAGACCATTGCTTATTTCCTGTCTGCTTCTTCCATCATATGTTGAAATTCTTGTTTTCGCCTGTGTAGCACTCTTAGGTATATCTACTGCATATACTATACTTTTTGATAACTGGTCTTTTCTGTTGTACAGCTTTAATGTTATGTAATTTCTCATTCCCGGAACAAGACCTATAAGCTGATATTCATGCTCTGTTGATACATTGCCGCTGCCGTCTGCTATAAGTGTTCTCGTAAAATCAGGAATTTTGCGGTCTTTAACTGAAATCGTATATTTACAATAACATCTTCCATCCGTCTTAAAATACACATACATAGAACAATAATTTGTTCCATAAGGATTATATGCCCACAGTGCATCTTCAGGCGTATAATCTTTTGCTTTCTTTTTGATATTTGTGATATTCTCCTCAGCTCTTGCTGAATTACTCTGATTATAAACATCTTTAATTGATTTATAATTTATCGTAACCACATTTTTATGTCGTCCGGACAGATAAAGATTGTTTATATCAAGCTGCTTTACATCATCTATTGCCTTTCCATGCTGATTGGCGAGCAGGTCTTTTTCTTCTTTTATCTTCGCCTTATCTTCGCCACTAAGTCCGTTTGATATGTCACTCATCTTCCATACGAATATCCCCATACCTGCAAGCATAACTATACTTGTGATCAATATCGTCATCAGTTTTTTCTTCATCTTTGTATGCCCTCATTTCTCTAAAACTTAATTTCTGCCGGTCATGCTATAGCACAAATGGCAGCACTTAATCTAATATTAAGCAACCTTTATAAATCAACCTCTTCTTTTAATCTTTTATATATATCAGGATAATTTCTTTTTATATTGACTGGTTTCATATCCACATCAAGCAGACAATGCTCACTTTTTCCCGTTGTGACAAGCTCCCCAGCCTCATTTGTAATATTGTACTCCACACTTAATTTCATACCATTATATTTTACAAGTCTTGAGCTTATAATCGCTTTATCTCCAAAATGAAGCGGTTTAATATATTTACACTCTACTCCAAGCACAGGCATTATAAGTCCCATATCCTCGACTTTTTTATAATCAAGTCCTATTTTCTTTAGATAATCTATTCTCGCTTCTTCAAAAAAGCGTATATAATTAGAATGATGTACTATCCCCATTCTGTCAGTCTCATAATAATTTATTGTGTGCTCATACACAATACCCTTTTCATCCATAACTTACTGCCTCCCAAAATAATGGTTTTCTTTTGCACCTGCAGTGCTGACAATAACAAATAGTTGTTGCTTTACTTATCCATACCTATTATAATTATAACTTATTAAAAGTTGCTTTGCAATAACAAAGGACATACATTTATAAACTATTAACAAGTGTGCATTACCGATTATTGTTTTGTGACGGCTTTTCTAAAAAATTGGCGGCTGTCTTTAACCAAAAACATAAACAATAATCACTCAGTACACGGAAATGAGGATTTTATGAATCTTATTACGGCAGAACATCTCACACATTCATATACCGAAAGGCTTTTACTCGATGATACTTCATTTAGTCTGGGAGAAAATGAAAAAGTCGGTATTATAGGAATCAACGGAACAGGCAAATCAACTCTGCTTAAAATACTCGCCGGAATTGTTGAGCCTGACAGCGGAAAGATAACGATGGGGCGAAACTTAAGAATAGGCTACCTTTCACAGAAACCTGAATTTGCAAACAAAATAACTGCTCTTGAAGCAGCACTTCCGCTAAAAAAGGATATAGCTGATTCTCCGGCAAATTACGAACCACAGGCAAAAAATATGATGAACAAACTCGGTTTTAAAAATCATACCCAGCCGATAGAGGAACTCTCCGGAGGCCAGCGGAAAAGAATTGCTCTTATCAGAACACTTCTCACACCGGCTGATATACTTATTCTTGATGAGCCAACAAACCACCTTGACAGTGCAATGAACGAATGGCTTGAGGATTATCTGAAAAAATACCGCGGTGCACTCATTATGATAACACATGACAGATATTTTCTTGATACTGTTGTAAACCGCATCGTTGAGATAGACAAAGGAAAACTCTACAGCTACGAATGTAATTATCTTGGATTTCTTGAGCGAAAGGCACAGAGAGAAGAAATCGCAAATGCAACCGAGAGAAAAAGACAAAGTCTGTTAAAAACCGAGATTGCATGGATGATGCGTGGTGCAAGAGCGCGTTCCACAAAACAGAAAGCTCACATACAGAGATATGAAAATCTTCGTGACATGAAAGCCCCGGCCACTGACAGCACCATAGAGATAAGTTCAGCTTCGTCAAGACTTGGAAAGACAACGATAGAACTTGAACATATCTCAAAATCATATGACAACATCCCTGTAATTTCCGATTTTACATATTTCTTTTTAAGAAATGACCGTGTAGGTATCATCGGTCCAAATGGCTGCGGCAAATCAACACTTATGAACATCATCACTGGAAATGTCACTCCTGATTCCGGTATCGTCACCATCGGTCAAACCGTAAAAATAGGCTATTTCTCGCAGGAAAATGAAGCGATGGACGAGTCTTTAAGAGTTATTGACTATGTAAGAGAGGGCGGCGAAGTGATACATACAAAAGACGGCACTGTATCAGCATCCGTAATGCTCGAAAGATTCTTATTCCCGCCCGACCAGCAGTATTCCATTATCGGCAAACTGTCAGGCGGTGAAAAAAGACGGTTATATCTTCTTAGAATACTTATGGAAGCACCTAATATACTTATACTCGACGAGCCTACTAATGACCTTGATATAGCTACTCTCACACGACTTGAAGATTATCTCGATTCTTTTGAGGGAATCGTAATCACGGTCTCGCATGACCGCTATTTCCTTGACAGGGTCGTTTCAAGGATATTCTGCTTTGAAAACGGCACGATAAAGCAGTATGAGGGCGGTTACACAGATTATCTCAATCACACAACACATAAACTTGATGTAACTGATGCAGGTATTTCTTCATCTGAGAAAAATTCACCTGATGACGATACAGCAGAGGAAACAGACAAACCTAAAGTGACAAAAGATAACTGGAAAGACGGTCAGACAAAAAAACTTAAAATGTCTTATAAAGAAGAAAAGGAATTTGAAACGATAGAAAGCGATATTGCAACACTTGAACAGCAGATTGAAGATACTGACAATGAAATGTTAAAAGCTGCAAATGATTTTGTCAAACTCGGCGAATTATCAGCCAAAAAAGAGGAATTGCAAAAAGAGCTTGAACACAAAATGGACCGCTGGATGTATCTTGAAGAACTTGCAGATAAAATATCCGGCAACGCGTGAACAACAGATGCTGTTTTTGCGGTAAAATAAAGCATTACAGTGTAAAAATGCGTTGACACTAATCATTTTATATGATAGATTTAATGTGTCGGCGGGTATATAAATCCTCTGACAGCCCAAGTCGTGCCGCCCACGGCATGACACAAATATTTTTTAAAGTTTTAGGAGGCAGTACAATGAAGGGTACAGTTAAGTGGTTTAACGCAAAAAAGGGTTTTGGTTTCATTTCAGATGAGACAGGCAAGGATGTATTTGTACATTACTCAGCACTTCAGATGGATGGTTTCAAAGTTCTTGACGAAGGTGAAGAAGTGGAATTTGACGTAGTAAACGGCGAAAAAGGACCACAGGCTTCAAATGTTGTAAAGATTGGCTAATTCATCTTTACATTTATTATAATCGAAGCATGGATCCATTCTTATTTTTATAGATAAACAAAATTTATTTTAATATTTTTGATTTTTTGACAAGATTATAATGAGACATTAAAAAAGGAGCTGCCGCTGATGATGCGACAGTTCCTTTTTAATATTATTAAATATTTGCGAAACTCTCTTTATCTTTTATTAAACTGTGCAGATATAACAAATAACACAACATATAATCAGTTTCAAAACTATTTAAGTCTCATTCTATAGACAACCGGCTTATCACTCTTTACAAATGGAGCTTTTATTATCATTCTGTCATCTTCCCTGATAAACTCAGGCTGCTCATCATAACCGAGTGCGGTAAATTCTTCAATGATACCGTGGAAGTCTTTGCTGTTTTCTCCCATGCTCTTTACGATTATGTCCTCTCCATTCTGCTTCATAGGGATTATGTAGATGCAGTCCGCCTTACAGGTAAATCTTATATCCTCAGATGTAAAGTCTTTTCTGCCCTCCTCCGAGAACATTCCCTCTACTACCTCGGTACTTCCCTCCTCCTGCACTCTCCACGGATGAGTTCCATATATTGCTTCACCGTTTACATCCATCCACTCTCCGATTTCTTCCATTATCTTTATTTCTTCATCACAGATGGTTCCATCTGCTTTCGGTCCTACATTGAGTAAGAGGCAGCCGTTCTTGCTGACAATATCAACAAGATCCTGCAAAATATCACTTGATTTCTTAAATCTGTTCTGCTCAGTATAACACCACGAATTAAATGCCATTGATGTGTCAGCCTGCCAGTAGAATGGCTTTGCTTCTGAAAAATGACCTCTCTCCATATCAAGTATTCCCGTTCCCAGCATCATTGCATCATGCTTGTATGAAATACCTACTTTCATGTTCCATTCCTCTGCACGATTATAATAATATGCGGCAAATTTCTTTAAATACTCTTTTACTGAATCATGTTGTATCCACCAGTCAAAATAGACCATTGACGGCTTGTATTTTTCAACAAGCTCACAGTTTCTTGCAAGCCAGTCCTCAAGAAATTCCTTTGGAGGTGCAGGACTGAAAAGATCCTGATTGTCAGGTTCAGGCATTGCCGGCCAGTAAAAGTCACCTAGTTTCATAGGCTGTTTTATATCACTCTCAAACTCGCAGCCATGTCCCATAAAGAAAGCGTGCTCAACTCGATGATTTGACTCGCAGAAAACAAGTCCCTCATCCTGTATTGCCTCTTTAAGTTCTCCTAAGACATCCCTTCTCATAGCCTTTTTTACGCTTGTCCACTCACTTATCTCACTGTCATACATCTGAAATCCGTCGTGGTGCTCGGCAACAGGCATAATATATTTTGCCCCTGCTTTTTTGAACAATTTAACCCACTCTTTAGGGTCAAACTTTGGTGCAGTAAACATTGGTATAAAGTCCTTATATCCAAACTTTGTATGCTCGCCGAAAGTTTCTCTGTGGTGTTTCCACTCCTCCATATCCTGAATATACATATTTCTTGAATACCATTCATTGTTGAAGGCAGGAACACTGAAGAGTCCCCAGTGGATAAAAATTCCAAACTTTGCATCCCTGAACCACTTTGGTGCTTCATATTCAGACAAGGAAACCCAGTCAGGCTTATAAGGTCCTTTTTCTATTACTTCGTCAACAATCTTTAAATATTTTTCCTGTACTGTCATTCAACTCCTCATTTCTGCACATGCTTTTTTGTGCGTATCAAGTTTGTGTCAAGTGTGCGCAGACACTATTCCAAATATTATCTTACACCTTATACAGCCTGCCATACTACATTAATAATTCAAAATATTTTATATTAAATTTATTTGCTCTCTTCTTTAACTCGAATAAGGTTCATAATCTCCGGTTTCTCGCTCAGAAGTATCCTAACAAGTTCTCCCGGATGAGGGCAGCTCTCGACTTTCTCACCTTTTTCATTTTTCATGTCGAGCACTTTTACCATCACATTTTCACCCGATGGCTTCATTATCTCTATCTCATCACCAACACAGAATTTATTTTTCTGTTCAATAAGTGCATATCCTTCTTTATCAATATCCCTTATTATTCCTAAAAATACATATCCCCTTACATATGTGTTATTGTCATATATCTGAGTCTCATGAGTAGTAGGTCCATAGAAAAATCCTGTTGTGAACTGTCTGTAAGTACATTTTGAGATTTCTTCCATATAATATTCTTTCTTTGACTCATAAAGCTTTGGTGACTCAAAATAATCGTCAATCGCCTGACGATATGTTCTTGCAACATCTGCAACATATAATGCTGTTTTCATTCGTCCCTCTATCTTGAAACTGTCAATACCCGCATCTACAAGGTCAGGAATATGTTCTATCATGCAGAGGTCTTTTGAATTAAAGATATATGTTCCTCTCTCATTTTCTTCGATAGGGAGATACTCACCCGGTCTGCTCTCCTCAACAATATGATATTTCCATCTGCAAGGGTGTGTGCAGGCTCCGAGATTTGCATCCCTGCCCGTAAAATAATTGCTCAAAAGACATCTTCCTGAATATGAGATACACATTGCACCATGAACAAATGTTTCTATTTCTAAGTCATCAGGAATATTTGCTCTTATCTCCTTAATCTCTTTTACGGAAAGCTCTCTCGCCGAAACAACTCTCTTTGCACCTAATCTCTGCCAGAAAAGATAATCGGCATAATTTACATTATTTGCCTGTGTGCTTATGTGAATTTCAATCTCAGGACATACTTCCTTTGCTATGGTAAACACACCAGGGTCTGAAATTATAAGTGCATCAGGTTTTATCTCTTTTAATTCCTCAAAATATTTTCTGACACCCTCAAGATCTCTGTTGTGTGCCGTGATATTTGCCGTTATAAATACTCTTTTTCCGTACTTGTGTGCAAATTCTATTCCGGCTTTTATATCCTCGTTTGAAAAATTCTTTGCCTTTGCCCTTAATCCATACATTTCTCCGCCGATATATACTGCATCTGCACCATACATAACGGCAACCTTTAAAACATCAAGACTGCTTGCAGGTACAAGCAGCTCCGGTTTTCCATTTGCTAACATATATTTTCCCTGCTAAAATTTATAGCTTTTCCTTTCTTTAACTCTTATGATGTTTAATTTTTTCTCAACTGATGCCAAAGATTATTTTTATCCCTGCATCATTTTGCCAGTTTCCATGTCTTATTCTTTTTTTCTGTCCGCCCGGATTACCTGTGACAAAGCCGCCCCATCACCAACAGGCAATACTACCGTCTTAAACCTTTCCGAATGTGTCAGAAAATAAAGATACTCTCTCATCCTGCCGTGTATCGTCCTGTCACGCTTTGTGATGGCATATCTTGACTGTATTATATCTCCATCCTGAAGTACATTGTCTGTCACTAAAAGTCCATCATCAGTAAGCATATCAAGAACCGGTTCAAGGAAATTAAGATACTGCCCCTTAGCTGCATCCATAAAAATAAAATCATATTTTCTTCCCTCAGCGGCAAGCTTTTTAAGAACATCAACCGCATCTCCCTCATACAAAGTTATCCTGTCATTCTTCCCGTATCTCTCAAAATTTTCTTTAGCACATTTAATCCTTATCGGAACTTTTTCTATCGTATCTATAATTGTATCTTCCGGCACATATTCACTCATAAACATACTTGAAAAACCGACTGCGGTACCTATCTCAAGCACGGCATTCGGTTTTTTCATTTCTAAAAGGAATGATATAAGTGACTGCATCGAACGCCTTATTATAGGCACTTCATCAGCTAATGCCGCTTTTTCAACTTCCTTTAAATATTTTGGTATGTCCCATGATATTGAATCAATATATGTCGATAATCTTTCATCGATGATCAAAATCTTTTCCTCTCTTTTTATTCACTTTGAGTAAGAATGTCAAGTATCTCCTCATATCCCATGCTCGTATTTAATGTATAAATTCCAGGTTTTAACTTAATCTCATCCTTGTCCATCAATCTTGTTCTAACATAAAATGAATATTTATTTGCTATGAGTCCTTTATTATAAAGAGTGTCCGCAACTTTATGCATAGATTCACCTTTTGACACGGAAAACTCTTTATCCGTCCCCGGTGCTTCCTCCACCACAACAGGCCCATATATCTCATAACCAAAATTGTAAAATGCCCTGCAGGCGTGAAAAAGTATAAAAATTATAAACAAAAATACAAGTATATTTACAAGAAGCAGTAAACCTCTGCATAAAAACTTCAATGCCTGATCTGATTTTTTGTTTTTTTCCATACCTATCCCTCCAAAAAATCAGTCTCGATATTTATCTGTTCGAGATAACGCTCCTGAATTTCTCTTATCATCATGCAATATTGATGTTCTGCTGCAAAATATTCATTTGAAAGCCCTATATTTAGCAGATCCGAAAAACGTTTCTGCAGCTCATTATTTTCCTGAATAAAATTTTCATTATCCGAAAGCTGCAGGGCGAGGCTCTGTCTTCTATAATCACATATTCTGCCATATAATTCCGGCTCATTTTTTACTTTATTTAAAAGTGTCTGATACTGATTATATTCTTTTGTTGACTTTATAGTATCTATCAATGTGTTTAAAGCATCCTCAATCTCTCTCATAAAACCTTTTCCTCCCCACAGCTCTAAAATCAGGCTACAATAAAAATGTTACCGTTCGCACCTATGATGCGGGCAATACAAAAATCTACTCAACTTCCATGATTATAGGTAATATCATTGGATTACGCTTCATCTTCTTCCAGAGATAATCACTAAGACTGTCTTTTATCTCGGTCTTTATCTTGCTCCAGTCTGAAACCTTATTGTCAAGGCATCTCTCAAGTGCCGCATAAACGATACTCTTTGCTTCATCCATAAGATACTCTGACTCCCTTACATAGACAAATCCTCTTGAAACAATATCTGGTCCTGCAAGAAGCTGGTTTGTATATTTTTCAAGTGTAAGCACGATAATGATAAGACCATTTTCTGAAAGATGCTGTCTGTCTCGTAAAACAATATTTCCAACATCACCTACACCGAGTCCGTCAACCATGATTCCCTGTGCCTGTACTTTACCGATGAGTGTTGCTCTCTCCTGTGTGAGTTCAAGAACATCACCTGAAGATAAAACTATTGTATTTTCCTTTGGTATGCCCATCCCCTGTGCAAGCTCTGCATGAGCTTTAAGATGCTGATATTCACCGTGAACCGGAATAGCATACTTAGGTCTTGTAAGAGAATATATAAGTTTTATCTCCTCCTGCGAAGCATGACCTGATACATGAGTATCCTGTACGATTACTTTTGCACCTTTCTGTGCGAGTTCGTTTATAACCTTTGATACATTTTTTTCATTTCCCGGAATTGGTCGTGAACTGAATATAACAGTATCTCCCGGCTCTATGCTGACTTTACGGTGAAGATTTGCTGCCATTCTTGAAAGAGCCGCCATAGCCTCACCCTGACTTCCTGTTGTTATAAGTACAAGTTTTTCCGGCGGATAATTCTTCATCTGCTCCATTTCTATAATTATATTTTTAGGAACATCAAGATAGCCGAGTTCTGCCGCTGTTGAGATAACATTTACCATACTTCGTCCCTCAACGACAACTTTTCTTCCGTATTTTTCGGCTGAATTTATTATCTGCTGTACTCTGTCAACATTTGAAGCAAATGTCGCTACTATAATCCTGTGCTTTTCATTGTCTGCAAAAATATTATCAAATGTCTTTCCAACTGTCCTCTCCGACATCGTGTAACCCGGCTTCATTACATTTGTACTGTCACACATAAGTGCGAGTACACCTTTTTTACCAAGTTCCGCAAATCTCTGAAGATCTATAGTTTCTCCGTTTACAGGAGTATAATCCACCTTAAAGTCTCCGGTGTGAACTACTATTCCTGCCGGTGAGAATATCGCAAGTGCTGCTGCATCTGATATACTGTGGTTCGTTCTGATAAATTCTATTCTGAAACATCCGAGATTTATCGACTGACCGTACTTTACAACTTTTCTCTTAACCGGTTTTGGAAGAACATGCTCCTTTAACTTGTTTTCGATAAGTCCCATAGTCAGCTTTGTCGCATATACAGGTACATTTATCTCTTTAAGCACATAGGGAAGTGCACCTATATGATCCTCGTGTCCGTGTGTTATCACAAAACCTTTAACTTTATCTATATTTTCTTTAAGATATGTTATATCCGGTATAACAAGGTCTATACCAAGCATTTCATCTTCCGGAAATGATAACCCGCAGTCTACTACAACTATGCTGTCATCATACTCAAATGCCGTGATATTCATTCCTATCTGTTCAAGTCCGCCAAGCGGTATTATCTTAAGACCTTTGCCAAGTGGTGCATCTTCTTTTTTCTTTGCTCCCCTTGTCTGTGTTCTTTTTACTGCTGCCGGTTTATCATTAGTTGTCTTTCTTCTTGGTCTTCCCGGTCTTTTGACAACTTTTTCTTCAACTTCAATATTCTCATTTTGAGAATTTTCTGTCTCCGGATTTTTATTATTACTATTCAATCTTTTTCCCTGCCTTTCTGTACTAACCTTCAAAGTCCACATCATCTAATAATTCCGCAAAAACCTTTGAAAGTGCATTTATTTTTTCTTCATCTTCGACCATCTCGTAAAAACTGTCGTTTTCGTTCTCAGAAACTTCTCTAAATATATATGCATCCGCCTCATCTTCCTCACTGTCCGTTACAAGAAGATAATTTTCACCTGCTATCTTAGTTTCTTCTACCACAAAAAAAGGAACTTCCTCTCCCTCATCTGTTGTAAAATAAACAACTTTGTTTTCCTTGTTTTCTTCCATATTTAATTGTATCCTTTCATTAATTCCGTTCTAAACCGTCTAAATAACTCTGTAAGATCAATGATGCCGCCATCTTGTCAATATACTGCTTTCTGTTCTCTTTACGAACTCCTCCCTCAGCAAGTACATTGTCAGCCTGAACGGTCGTAAGCCTCTCATCCTGATAGATAACCTCAAGACCACTTCTTCTCTCCACCATCTCGCCAAACTCTCTCGTCTTTTCGCAGCGGTCACCCTCCTCATTATTGAGTTTTTTAGGCAGACCGATAACAACCTTATCAATATCATAATCTTTCATAAGGCTTTCGATTCTTGCAAGAGTCTGTCTGAGTTTAGCAGGTCGCTCGCGCCGTATCGTTTCGATAGGCTGTGCCGTAAGAAGCATCTCATCACTTATCGCAACACCAACCGTCTTTGCACCATAATCAAGACCCATTATTCTCATAAATTCACCCATTCAATCTTTCTATATATTCAATTTTATAAATTCGCACTCATTATCTGTTTTACGAAGTTTCGCAGAAACTTTTTAATATCTTGTGCCTGTTATATGCACTTATACTTAACGAAGTTTCGCAGAAACTTTTTAATATTTTGTACCTGTTATATGCACTTATACTTAACGAAGTTTCGCAGAAACTTCTAATAACAACAACTTTACTTAAAGTTGTTGTTTATATAGTCCTCCAGCAAAAGCTCGATTATCTCATCTCTCTCTACACGCCTGATAAGACTTCTGGCACCCTTGTGGCTTGTGATATATGTCGGATCTCCACTCATGACATAACCGACTATCTGGTTTACAGGGTTGTACCCCTTTTCTGTAAGAGCTTCATATACTCTTGCTATAACATCTTTAACTTCTATTACCTGGTCTTTCTGTACTTTAAAATATTGTGTATTGTTTATTTCCTGCATAAAGGCAACTGCCCTCCATTTCTTTTCACGTTCAAAATATATATTTATATACTAATATATCCCGTAAAAAAAAACAACATAATTTTTTAAATGTTATCATTTATTTTTCCGAGAATTATATCATCATCATCTGCTTTTCCGATGATTTCAACATCAGTTATAGTATTGCATTTACTCTGTGCATCCTTGATTTCATCGGCATTTACGGCAATTCTTATATATCTCTCATTATATCCTATGATATATTTTTTATCGCCAATTTCTGTTATCTCCTCAAACAAAACTTTTTCATTTTTCTTAAGTGCCCTGTCCATATATTCATTTTCCAGACGCTTTTCACATTTAAGAAGTCTATCACTTCTCAATGATTTTTCATGTTCGGTTATCTGTCCGTCCATCCGGTCTGCGACAGTCCCCTGTCTTCTTGAATACTTAAACACATGAATCTGTGCAAAACGCACCTCTTTGGCAAACTGAACAGTTTCTAAAAATTCTTCCTCTGTCTCCATCGGAAAACCTACTATTATATCAGTCGTTACTGCCGGATTTTCAAAATATTTTTCTAATATCTTTACACCGTCTAAATATTCCTGTGGTGAATAATGTCTGTTCATCCTCTTCAAAACGCTCTCACTTCCGCTTTGTAGTGAAAGATGAAAGTGAGGACAAATCGTTTTTATCTTAGAAAGTCTGCTTGCAAACCCGTCAGTGATTATCCTCGGTTCAAGCGAGCCAAGTCTTATCCTCTCCACACCCTCAACGCTGTCTATCGTTTCAAGTGCTTCAAGCAGCGGTTTACCGGCTTTTTCAAGAAATTCCCCTGATTTTTTTCCATTTACTCCATATGACGAGAGATGTATTCCGGTTACAACTATCTCTTTATAACCTGCTGCCGCAAGCTTTGTAACCTCATCCCTTATATCCTCAAGAGACTTACTTCTCAATGGTCCTCTCACATATGGGATTATGCAGTATGTGCAATACTGATTGCAGCCATCCTGTATTTTAATATACGCTCTTGTGTGTTCCTCTTTAATTGCTGCTTCAGACATATTTTCATGAACTAAGCTGTTTAACTGTATATCTGCACGACAATTATTTTGAGCATCCTGTTCTAAAGTCTGACCGTTTATCTGATATAATTTTTCTAAAACTATCTCTACAAGATTATCCTTGTCGCTATTTGATATAAAAAGGTCAACACTCTCATCCACTTCACCCTTTGCCCTTGCAGAATCAACATAACAGCCGGTGGCAACTACGACAGCTTCAGGATTTAAGCGTTTTGCCCGGTGAAGCATTTTTCTGGATTTTCTGTCAGCTATATTAGTAACCGTGCAGGTATTTATTATATAGGCATCTGCTTCCTCATCAAAAGCTACAACGCTGTGACCTTTTTTTTCAAAATTAATCTTCATTTTTTCCGTTTCGTAAGAATTTACCTTACATCCTAATGTTAAAAAAGCTACACGCACCTTTTTCCTCCTGATATTTTATATGTAAACTATTTTTTACAGTTCAATCTCACATTTTTCTGTAAACTCTACTATATTTTTCACCTTATTTTTGTAACATATTACAATTTTTTTTGTTCTTTCCGTATTTATTGTCGTTCTAATGGTAACTATACACACACTACAGACCATTTTTTTGGCAACATTGTATATTGACTTTTCGCTGTTCAATGTCTAGTATTATATGTGAACAAAATATAAGGGAGGTAGTTAGTATGAAAACCGTAAAGATTTCTTTAAACTCTATCGACAAAGTAAAGGCATTTGTAAATGATGTAACTAAATTCAACACAGATTTTGATTTAGTTTCAGGAAGATATGTTATCGATGCAAAATCTATCATGGGAATTTTCAGTCTTGACCTTTCAAAGGCTATCGACTTAAACATTCACGATGATGACAACATGGATGATATCCTTAAAACATTAGCACCTTACATCGTTGAGTAAAAGAGTTTGTCAACAATGACACAACAGTTTATACTAAACACCGGGAAGGCTACGCCTTCTCAATTTAAAATTTAAAATGTAATTTCAGAGAACACCTTATGATACATATTATTCATATCTTTGGTGTTCTCTTTTATCTGTTATTCTTTATAATTTTTCTTTATGAATTATATATTATTATTTTCCGATTTCGATTATCTCAATAGTATCAAGAGCTTCTTTTACCATCTCATCAATCTTCTCGGTAAGATTTTCCTCTGATTTGTTTATCGCTTTAAGATTTGGTTTTGTGACAGGATGTTTTGCAACAAATATCGTACAACAGTCTTCATATGGCTGTATAGAAGTCTCATATGTTCCGATTTTCTCTGAAATGTCAACTATATCCTGCTTGTCAAATGCTATAAGCGGTCTGTAAACCGGTATGTCACAAACTTCATTTGTAGCTGCAAGACTCTGCATAGTCTGGCTTGCAACCTGACCTATGCTCTCTCCTGTAACAAGACCAAGACAGCCGTTTTCTTTGGCAAGATGCTGTGCTATCCTCATCATATATCTTCTCATTATGATAGTGAGTTCCTCATGAGGACACTGCTCATAAATATACATCTGAATGTCAGTGAAATTGACAACATGAAGTCTTATCTTTCCTGTATATCTTGAGACAAGTTTTGCAAGGTCTACAACTTTCTGTTTTGCTCTCTCACTTGTGTATGGTGGAGCATGGAAATATACCGCATCTATCCAGACACCTCTCTTAGAAATCATATATCCCGCAACGGGACTGTCGATTCCTCCTGATAAAAGAAGCATTGCTTTTCCTGCAGTTCCAAGAGGCATACCGCCTATTCCCTTATATACCTTTGAATAAATATAGGCTTTTTCTCTTATCTCCACCCATATATAAACATCAGGATTGTGCACATCTACCGAAAGTTCCGGAAAACGGTCAAGAAGATAGCCGCCCATCTCAACACACACCTCAGGTGATGTGTACGGATAATGCTTGTCACTTCTCTTTGATTTTACCTTAAATGAAAAATCGCATTTATCGTACTGTTTCTCTACGAAGTCTCCTACCGCCTTTGTCACATTGTCCCAGTTTTTGTCCTCGACAACCTCGACCGGACTTATTCCTGCAAGACCAAACACTCTTTGTAAAGTCTCGATAACTTCATCAAAATCAAAGTCACCATCAGCCTGAACAAACACTCGTCCTGATTCTTTTTGAACCGTAAAATCACCGTCTATACATGAAAGTCTTAATCTTATCTGATCACATAACGCATCTTCAAATTTATAACGGTTCTTTCCCTTAACGCCTATCTCTGCGTATTTTAATAAAAATCCCTGTGCCATCTTTTCCTCCATTTGTTTACTGATGTACTCTCGAAATCCTTCGTTCTAAAGATTCCGAGAGCACATTACTGTTTAATAAATCTCTTAAGTATCGGAAGCTGTTTTTTTAGTACCTCCAATGCATACTCAACCTGTTCTTTTGTCGTTTCTACCGAAAAACTGAACCTTATCGTGGAATCGAGAAGTTCATCACTTACACCTATTGCTTTTAATGTGCCGCTAAGTTCGGGATGATTTGATGAACACGCCGAACCTGACGATACATAAACACCTTTTGCCGCAAGTGCATGAAGCAGAACCTCACTCTTTATCCCATAAAACGATGCACTTACGACATGAGGAGCAGTTTCTTTTATATCAATACCATCTATTCCATTTATAACAACACCACACGAGCCGTCAGCACATTTATTATCATCACCTATCTTGTAAAGACCGTCAATAAGCATCTTCTTTAATTCATAAAGTTTTTCTGTCTTTTCACTGTGCCCCCCATATATGAGCTTTGCCGCAAGTCCAAGTCCTGCTATTGCCGGAACATTCTCAGTTCCTGAACGCATACCTTTCTGCTGTCCCCCACCAAAGATTATAGGCCTTATCTTTGTATTTTCTTTTATATATAAAAATCCGCTTCCCTTAGGTCCGTGAATTTTATGACCGCTTACTGACATAAGATCTATGCCCATTTTTTTAGGCACTATCTTATATTTGCCGTATGCCTGTATCGCATCCACATGAAAAAGCGTATTTTTATTTTTACTTTTAATTATCTCAGATATTTTTTTTATATCCTCAACTGCACCCATCTCATTATTCACAAACATAATTGAAACAAGAACCGTATCATCCCTTATGGCTTCTTTCAGTTCTTCCAAATCAATATGACCGAGCCTGTCCACCTTAAGATAAGTCACCTCGTAACCCATCTCCTCAAGAAATGCAAGCGGCTCATGGATTGACGCGTGTTCTATTCTTGTCGTTATTATGTGCTTTCCTGCCCTTTTATTTGCCATAACAGTGCCAATAAGAGCCATATTGTTTGACTCTGTTCCGCCCGATGTAAATACAATCTCTTTTGGCTGGCATTTAAGCGTTGCTGCTATATTTTCCTTTGCCTCATTTATATAATTTTCTGCCTCCATTCCCTTTGTATGCTTTGATGACGGGTTTCCAAAATCAGTCATCATAACTCTTTTAACTATGTCACAAACCTCCGGGAATGTCTGTGTTGTGGCAGCATTATCAAGATAAGCCTCCATTTGTCTTATTCCTCCGTACCTAGTCCTGCATCTCAAACATCATTATTGAAACAACCGCTATTCCGGCAGTCTCCGTCCTTAATATCCTCTTACCGAGAGATATAGGCTTTATCCCTCTTGATACAGCCTCTTCAACTTCTTCTTTTTCAAAACCGCCCTCCGGTCCGATAAAAATACCGATGGACTCTCCCGGTCTGACCGCCTCTACCGCCTCTCTCGTTGCCGCCATGCCGCGCTCATTTTCATAGGGAACCAGCTTTTGGTCAAGTTTCATTGCATATGCCACAGCTTCTTTATAGCTCACAGGTTCTGAAACTTTTGGGATCAGACTGCGCTTTGACTGTTTTGCTGCACTCTCCGCAATGCCCTGCCAGCGTGCTGTCTTTGCCGCCGCCTTTTTTGCATCCAGTTTCACCACACAGTTTTTCATTGCAACCGGGATGATCTCATACACACCAAGTTCGACCGCCTTTTGGATGATCAGTTCCATCTTGTCATTTTTCGGCAGTCCCTGAAACAGATAGATCCGGTTCGGCAGTTCGGTTCCGGTCTCGTCTTTTTCTAAAATCGGCGCGCGCACAAAGGAATCCTCGATTTCTGCAATTTCACAGAAATAATTTTCCCCTGCCGGTCCGCTGATGCGGATCTTTTCTCCCGGCTTCATGCGCAGTACATTTTTGATATGATTGACATCACTGCCCTCGATCATCACAGAATCTTTCCCGATCTGTCCGCTCTCCACAAAAAACTGATACATTTTTCTAATGCCTTTCTGTTCGTTGCTGCTGATTACGCTGCTTATCTCTTCTGTGCGGTGATATTGACCCACTCACCCTGATGATTGATCTCAACCACGGTAAGACCTGCTTTTTCAATCGCTTCTTTCACCTGATCTTCCTTGAAATCAATGATACCTGAAGTGATAAAGTAACCGCCCTTTTTCAGGCGCGCCGGAATAACCGGAGCCATTGGAATAATGACATCTGCAAGAATATTTGCAACAACAATATCATACTCCTCTGTACCGACTTTCTCCTGCAGTTCTACGTCGTCGATCAGGTTGCCGACATAAAATGTTCCAAGTCTGCTGTCTAAATGGTTAACCTCAAAATTCTCATGTGTCGAAGTCATGCAATCCGGGTCAAGGTCAGTTCCAACCACCTCGGATGCACCAAGTTTTAATGCCACGATGGAAAGAATTCCACTTCCGCAGCCGACATCTAATACTTTCGGTGTTTTATTCTCCGGTGTATATTCCGCATTACCACGGATATATTTTAAAAGCTGGCGGATACACAGCTGCGTTGTTTCATGTTTTCCGGTTCCAAAAGAGACTCCCGGATCGATCTCGATCAAGATTCTTCCTTTATCCTCTTCTTTTAATTCCTCCCAGGTCGGTTTGATCAAAATATCATCAATGGTAAAGGCTTTAAAAAATTCTTTCCAGTTGTTCTGCCAGTCAATGTCCTCGGTCTCACTCTGTATGATGCTGCCCTCTCCAATGTCGACAAACTGACGCCATTCTTCGATCCCTGCTTTGACCTGCTCTAAAATCTCTTCATAATCATTCTCGGCATCTATATAAAAACTCACTTTACTGGTACCGTCATCCTGTGGCAGTTCCGGCAAAAAATCAATAAACATTGCCGACTGGTCTTCCTTTGAAAGTGGGACGTTATC
>ENA-OUQW01001610-OUQW01001610.1-human-gut-metagenome-genome-assembly--contig:-NODE-1610-length-22273-cov-3.919390_pt1 | contig 22273 bp, 18 predicted proteins | sample MGYA00248464_ERZ548849 | MGnify/ENA primary metagenome ERZ548849 (study PRJEB26491, sample SAMN04978193) | human gut metagenome | host: Homo sapiens | study: EMG produced TPA metagenomics assembly of... | reverse complement strand
TTCGACTCGGCAGAAAACGTGGCGAAACTTCTCTCGGGTTCTCACCTCGCGGCGACCCTCAAGAAATAAGGAACCGGTTGGTTATACAGCCAACCGGTCCGAGATTTTGGGTGGTAGAGCGCGAATGCGTAGAACCCAGCCACGAAGGTGACGAGGAGCGCAAAGCTCAGCATGATGCGCTGGGCAAGGCTGCGCGGAGGCGAATGGCGGACGGGCATGGCGGCGCCTCAGGAAACGGAGTCGGGAAGATCGGCAACGGACCAGCCGAGGCCAGGATGCGTGTGGATGAGCGGATGGTCGAACGGCTTGTCGACCGCCTGGCGCAGAAGATAAAGGTTCGAGCGCAGGCTGGCGGAGGCGGGCGGCTCGCCCTGCCAGAGGACCGCCTCGAGTCGACGGCGCGAGACGATGCCGGGACTCTGCTGCATGAGCTCGCGAAGGAGCTGCAGGCAGGTCGGGTTGAGCCTGATGTCACGGCCTTCGCGCTCGACGCGAAGCGTTTTGAGGTCAAGCGAGAGCGGGCCCGCAGTGAGGTGCCCCGCCGGATTCGCGCCGCTTCGGCGCAGCAGGGCCTCGACGCGGGCGGCGAGCTCGCGAAGCGAGAAGGGCTTGATCAGATAGTCGTCTGCGCCGCTCGTGAGCCCCTCGACGCGGTCGTCGATCGTGTCGCGCGCCGTGAGCATGAGGATCGGCGCGGTGAAGCCCGAGGCGCGAAGCCTTCGGGTGAGCGTCATGCCGTCGGTGTCGGGCAGCCCCACGTCGAGGATGACGAGGTCGAAGGTCGAGCGGTCGATGCGCTCGAGGGCCTCGAGCCCCGTGGAGGCCGTCTCGGGCGCCCAGCCGTCCTTCATGGAAAGGAAGTCGCGGACGTTGGCAAGGATGTCGGGATTGTCGTCGACGACGAGAATGCGGATGCTCATGAGAGTGCTTCTTTTCTGATTAGTCTTCCTGCAGGGATGTTACGCCTTGCAGCCTGCGCGCGTCATTGTGCGGCGCTCGACCGATTGTCCGTCAGGTCCCATCTGGGGCGTCGGGTCGTCGACTGCACGCCGAGCATGCCGAGCACGGTCGAGTAGAGGTGCTCGTGCGTGACGCCGCCCGCAGGCTCGCGGGCAAGATTCGCCGCATCAAACCCGAAGGTGCGGCTCCAGTCCTTCGAGAGCCACATGACCATCGGCACGCGGATCTGCTCGGACGGCGCCATGAAGTACGGGGCGCCGTGCAGGTAGAGGCCGCCTTCGCCGAGGCTCTCGCCGTGGTCGGAGACGTAGACGAAGGCCGCGGCGATGTCCGTTCGGGCCTTGAGCCTTTTCACGAGGCCCGCCAGCACGCCGTCGGTGTAGCGCACGGCGTTGTCGTAGGCGTTGATGATGCTCTCCTTCGTGCAGGCGCCGAGGTCTGCGTCGGTGCATTCGGGCGTCCAGACCTTGGCGTGCGCGGGCGAGTCCGCGTGGTAGCGCGGGCCGTGCTCGCCGTACATGTGGTAGAAGAGCACCGTCGGACGGTCGGCGGGAAGGTTCGCGAGGTCGGCGTCGAGCTCGTCGAGAAGGACGCCGTCAAAGCACCGGCCCGAGGCGCAGGCGGCGCTCTTCGGGTCGGGGCTTCGTACCTCGGTGCCCGCACACGTGCCCTTGCAACCGCTCTGGTTGTCGACCCAGACGACGTGCGCGCCCGCACGGGCGAGGAGCGACGGCAGAGCCTCCTCGCCGATGATGCGGCTGCGGTCGTAGTCGGAGCGGCCGATCCTGCTCAGCATGCAGGGAAGCGAAACGTCGGTGCTCGAGCCGCAGGCCGTGACGGACGGATGGCTGATCACGCCTTCGGCGCGAAGCGCGGGCGTGGTGTCGCGGGCGTAGCCTGCGAGCCCCCAGCTCGCCGAGCGGGTGGTCTCGCCGATGACGACGAGAAGGACGGCGGGACGGCTGAGCCTGACGGAGAACTCGGGCTTCGGATCGACGATGCGCTTTTGGGCCGCATCGGGCGAGGCGTCCCTTGCGAGCGTGGCAGCGAGGCTGTAGGGGACGTTGACGGGCGTGATGAGGTAGCGCAGCGCCTTGTCGTTTCGCATGACGGCCGCAAGCGTGTTCATCTGCGTGAATAGCGCGCCTGCACCTGCGGCGAGTGCAAGGATGGCGACGCCGCCACGCACGGTGGCCGGCCTGAGGCCGGCGGGCGTCATGTCGGCCGCGGAGGCAGCGAGGACGGGCGGAAGGCCTGCGGCCAGAGCTAGCAGGAGCGTGCGTGCGGAGAAATAGGCCGAGGCCTCGTGTACGTCGGTGGAGATGACGTTGCGGGCCATGTTCGGGTCGAACGCAATGCCGTAGACGAGCGTGCCCGCGAAGAAGATCGCGCCGGTCAGGCTCAGGAGCACGAGAACGGCGCGGCGCACGGGACGAGGCAGCGCCATGACGAGCGTGAGGAGCGCTATGGAGATGAAGAGAAGGCCGAAGGAGAGGCCCGCGAGCGTCAGGGCCTCGCGCATGCTCCAGGCGAAGTTCGGCTCGGAGAGGTCTGCGGCGCGTGCAAGAAACGGCATGTTGAGGACGAACGTCCACCAGAAGGCTGTCAGGAGGACGAGGCCCCTTTCGGAGAGCGGCTTTGCGAAGGCGGGCGAGCTGCGGTCCTCGAGGATGAGCGCGTGGAGCGCCGCGCAGATGAGCCAGTCGACGATGCCCGTGACGAGCACGTGCGAGACGAAGTGCGCGCCTTCCATGACGCGGACCGCGCCGCACAGGAGCCCGAAGGCGACGGCGAAGAGAAGTGCGCCTGCTGCAGCACGCGGGCGGACGTCCTTGAGCGCAAAGTAGAAGGCAATGAAGACGAAGCCCGTGCCCGCGTGTCCCGAGGGCCAGCAGCGGCCGGGAACGTCCGTGAGGCCGAAGGCGGGATCCGTCATCGGAAGGGCGCCGCCGAAGGGCTCGACCGACCAGGGGCACGCGACGCCCGTCGTGCTCTTGAGCCACCAGACTGCGGCGGCACAGGCGCCCATTGCGATGACGACGTAGAGTGCGCGTCTCGAGGCCTCCTCCTCGAGAATCCTGCGGCCCTGGGCGAGCACGACGGCGAGACGGACGAGAAGCACCGTCGCAACGATGGCGGGCACGAGCTTCGGAAGCCGGTAGAAGATCGTCGTGAAGACTTCGTTCCTGTGCCAGGGCCAGCCGTCGCTGAAGAAGAGCTTCGAGACGGAGAGGTCGAAGGCGTGCGGCGGCACGATGGCGAGGATGATGAGAAGCGACGCGGGAATGAGAAGGCCCGTGAGGACGGGCGTCGGAATGCGTGCGGAGCAGAGATGGTCTTGGACGGACATTCGGATGCCTTCGGCGTGTTTTTGCTTGATGTCCGCAGTATCGGGCGTGAGGCGTCAAAACCGCGTGGGGCCTCGTCAACGCGCCGTGAAGCGTCCGTCAAAGGAGCGTCAAAGACCTTGCGCCATGTCATGAGGCATGCAGATGGGTGCGGGGAAGAAAAAAGCGCTCTTCCGGTGACCGGCCGGAGAGCGCTTTCGGGGGAGAGGCTTTCGGTGAGGCAGGAGATATGGAGGAGAGCATCCTCACCGAAGGTGTGGGAGAACCTGCATGACGGTTCGGGTGATTACGGAACCTTGTAGCCGAACTGGTGGCACTGGTCGCAGAAGTTTTCCGTCTCGCCGTGCATGATGTGGCAGTTCGTGCATTCAAGTTCGTCGCGGTAGTGCGGGGACATGTGCGGGTTGGCCGGCTTGACGTCCTTCGTCTTTTCAACGAGGGCCTTGACGTCGTGGCACTGCTTGCACGTGTCGATCGTGGGTTCCTGGGGATTGGCCTTGTCCGGACCGTGGCAGGTCTCGCAGGAGAGCCCCATGCCGACATGGCGGTCGGCACCGAACTTCTGGTCGGCAGCCTGAGCGGTGCCGAAGGCGAACGTCGCGGCGCAGAGCGAGGCGATGATCAGCGTCGTCATCTTCATTTTTGTTTTCCTTTCTGGGTTCTGAGACCGGAAGCGCGGAGTCTGGAGCTCCGGACGGGCTGTCCGTCCGATGCGCTTTCGTTGGGTCAAATCATATGCAGGCGCGCCGGCGTTTCCTACCTACCAAAGTATGTATTTCATGCATACCCGGGTATGGGGTTTTCGGTTGGTCAATAAGAAACGTCTGAAGGAGAGTGATTGTTATCGGTGCGGAGGGACTGCGGCGGATGTTCGCCGGACTTTTGCTGCGGGGCGGATGCGGGGGAGCGGAGGGGGCGGTCCCCTGGGGGAAACCCTCCTTCAACGTGTCGTCCACAGGAGGCTTTCCGCCGGAGAGGGCGTGTTTTCAAGGGTTTGGGGAAAGGGAAGGGTAAACCCTGCATACTTTGGTATGTGCAAGGTCCATACCGCGGTATGTAGCCGAAAGGAGGGCGGAGGAGAAGAATAGCGGTGTCGCCGACGAGGAGCGAGCGAGAGAATCCGCCCCGCCGGTTGTGTTCCCAATCCGAATGGAGAATCCTCAGAATGACTCAGATCGATACCAGCCGCCGCGGCTTCCTCAAGTCCGCCGTCGCCGCCTCCGCCGCCATGATGTCCGCTGCCGCCGTGCACGCCGGCATTCCCGCCAAGTCCGTTGCCAAGTACGACGAAACGTTCGACGTCGTGATCATCGGCTCCGGCTTTGCCGGCATGGCCTGCGCCCTCAAGGCCGGCCGCGCCGGTCTCAAAGTCCTCATGATTGAGAAGATGTCCACGGTCGGCGGCAACTCAGCCATCTGCGGCGGCAACGTCGCCTGCCCGGTCAACCCGGTCCAGAAGGCCCAGGGCATCAAGGACAGCAAGGAGCTCTTCATCGCCGACTGCCTGAAGGACGGTCTCGGCATCAACCACACGAACCTCCTCTCCACCATCGCCGACCGCTGCAACGACACGATCCAGATGGTCGTCGACTGCGGCTGCGAATTCGTGCCCAACAAGATGCTCTTCGAAGGCGGCCACTCGGTTCCGCGTTCCTATGAAATCAAGGCCGGCACCGGCTCCGGCTACATCCGTCCGATGCACGAAGAGCTCAAGAAGCTCAAGAACGTCGTGATCCGCACCCGCTGCAAGTTCGACGACTTCGTCATGGAAGAAGACGGCTCCGTCGCCGGCATCGTCTGCCGCACGGGCTACCGCTTCAACAACAAGGCCGTCTCCGACGACCTCGAAAACAAGACCGGCAAGAAGTCCGTCGTCCGCGCCACGAAGGGCGTCATGCTCGCCGCCGGCGGCTTCTCCCGCGACATCTTCTTCCGTCAGATCCAGGACCCGCGCGTCGTCCCGACGACCGACTCCACGAACCAGCCCGGCGCCACGGCCGGCGTGCTGATCAAGGCCCTCGGCATTGGCGCCGCTCCGGTTCAGCTCTGTTGGCTCCAGTTCCTGCCGTACTGCAACCCGCGTGAAAAGGGCTTCGGCGTTTCCGTGAACTTCACGAACCACGCCTGCATGGACCTCGGCCTCGTCGTCGACCGCAAGACCGGCCGCCGCTTCATGGACGAACACGCCGGCCGCAAGATCAAGTCCGACGCCCTCTTCAAGGTCATCGGCACGGACGAAAACTACCCGATCGCCGTCTGCGACGACTCCATCGTGAAGGCCATCAACCCGTCCTTTGTCAAGCTCCCGCTTGAAATGGGCACGGTCAAGAAGTTCGACACGCTCGAAGCCCTCGCCGACCACTTCGGCATCAAGAAGGACGCCTTCCTCGAAGAAGTCAAGAAGTTCAACGGCTTCGTCAAGGCCGGCGAAGACAAGGACTTCGGCCGCATCCTCTCCTTCAACAACGGTCTGACCGTCTCCCAGGGCCCGTTCTACGGCATCGAATGCTGCCCGAAGATCCACCACACGATGGGCGGCGTCATGATCAACGAAAAGGCCGAGGTCATCTCCGCCACGACGCAGAAGCCGATCAAGGGCCTCTACGCCGGCGGTGAAGTGACCGGCGGCGTCCACGGCGCCTCCCGTCTCGGCACGGTGGCCGTCATCGACGCCCTGACCTTCGGCATGATCGCTGGCGAAAACTTCGCCGCTATGAAGTAATCCTCCTGCGTCCATCCCCTCGGACAGGATGACCGACCGCCAAGAGCCGGCACAAGAGGAATACAGGGAAAAAGGAGCACGCCTTAGGGACCGTGCTCCTTTTTTCGTTTCAGGACAATGACGGGATCATGCCGGCTTCGCGAAACCGATCCTTATGCACGCCTCTGCTAGTTCTGTTGGCGGATGTATGAAGATTCTCAAAATAGTATGATGTCGGGACGGGGACGGGCTCTGAGGGCCGCGGGCCCCTCCATTCACTCCTTACGGAAGGACAACATGACATGAAGCGAACGCTTGCTCTTGCCGTCGCCTGCGCACTCGTGCTTGAGGGCTGCGGAGAATCCGACGCGCCCGGGGAAGCCCGGAAGAAGACCGTGCTCGAATATGCGAGCATGAAGGACATCCGCAACATCAATCCGCATCTTTATCTGGGCGAGATGGCCGCTCAGGCCATGGTCTTCGAGCCGCTCGTCTTCAATACGCCCGAAGGGGTTAAGCCCGCGCTTGCCGAGCGCTGGGAGATCTCCGGGGACGGCCGCACCTACACCTTCCATCTGCGCCGCGGCGTCAAGTTCACGGACGGCACGCCGTTTACGGCCGACGCCGTCAAGAAGAACATCGATGCCGTCATGGCCAACCGCACGCGCCACGCCTGGCTCGACATGATCAACGAGATCGAGTCGAGCGAAGTGGTCGACGAGCACACCTGGCGCCTGCATCTCAGGCATCCGTACTTCCCCGCACTCATCGAGCTCGGGCTCTCGCGCCCTTTCCGCTTCATCTCGCCCGCCTGCATGAAGGACGGCGGGACGAAGGACGGCGTGACCTGTCTCGCAGGCACGGGTCCCTGGGTGCTCTCCGAACATAAGGACCAGCAGTACGCGCTCTTCAGCCGCAACGAGGGCTACTGGGGTGATAAGCCGATCGTACCTACCGTTCGCTGGAACGTCGTGCCCGACACGCAGACCATGCTGATGGCGCTTGAAAAGGGCGAGATCGACCTCGTCTTCGGCGCCGACGGCGACCAGCTCACGGGCGACGCGTTCAAGAAGCTCACGGACGAGAAGCGCCTCAACACGGCGGTGAGCGAGCCGATCGCCTCCCGCGCCATTCTCGTCAACTCGAAGCGCCCGATCACGAAGGACGTGCGCGTGCGCGAGGCGCTGGCCTACGCCTTCAACCGTCAGGCCGTGGTCGACGGCATTCTCAATGGCACGGAGGCGGCCGCCATGACGCTCTTTGCGAAGAGCGTGCCCTACTGCGACGTTCCGCTCAAGGAGCGCGGCCATGATCCGAAGAAGGCCGCCGAGATTCTTGATGCGGCGGGCTGGAAGGCCGGTGCCGACGGCATCCGCACGAAGGACGGCGCAAGGCTCGTGCTCGACTTCTACTTCAACTCCAACAACGCCCAGGAAAAGACGATCGCCGAGGCCATGCAGGGCGACCTGCTCAAGATCGGCGTCGAGCTTCGCGTGATCGGCGAGGAGAAGCAGGCCTTCCTCGACCGCCAGCGCACGGGCGAATTCGACCTGCAGTACTCGCTCTCCTGGGGCGCGCCGTACGACCCGCAGAGCTATCTCTCCTCCTGGCGCATTCCCGCGCACGGCGACTATCAGTCCCAGATCGGGCTTGCCGACAAGGCGCACATCGACGCGACCATCACGGCCCTCATGACCGAGGCCGACGAGAAGAAGCGCGCCGCCATGGTTCGCGACGTGCTCACGCGCATCACGGATGCGGCGGTCTACATCCCCGTCTCCTATTCGCGCACGAAGGCCGTTTATTCGAACAGGATCAAGGACGTCTCCTTTGCGGTGACGCAGTACGAGATCCCGTTCGAGAAGATGAGCTTCACGGAGGCGGGCAAATAAATGGGCGGCATGCTCGTGCGGCGCCTCGCGCTCCTCGTGCCGATGCTTCTGGGCATCACCTTCATCGCGTTCATGCTGGGTGAACTCTCGCCCTCTGATCCCGCCGAGGTGTCGATCCGCGTGAACGCGATGGTGCCCACGCCCGAGCTCATCGCCCAGACGCGTCATGAACTCGGGCTCGACCGCCCTCTCATGACGCGCTACTTCGAGTGGCTCGCGGGCGTGCTGCAGGGTGACCTCGGCACGAGCTTCGTGACGGGGCACAAGGTGACGGACGACTTCCTGCGAGCCTTCCCGCCCACGCTGGCGCTCGCGGGCGCGACCCTTCTGATCGTGCTCGTGACGGGCGGGGTGTGCGGGTGGCTCTGCGCAAGGCATGCGGGCGGTCCCGTCGACAGGGCGATCCGCAGCGTCCTCTTCACGATCTCGGCGCTGCCCAACTTCTGGGCCGCGCTCCTTCTGATGTGGCTCTTCTCGCTCACGCTCGGGTGGCTTCCGACGAACGGCATGAGGACTCCCGAGTCGGTGATTCTGCCCGCCGTCTCGCTCTCGCTCGCCTACGTCGGCACTTACGTTCGCCTCATCCGCACCGAAATGCTGAGGACGGCCGAGTCCGACTGGGTGATGTTCGCCAGGGCGCGCGGACTCTCCGAGGGGCGGATCTCGCTTCACATGATGCTCAACAGCCTCAGGGGTACCGTCACCGCACTCGGCATGTCGATTCCGAAGCTCGTCGCGGGCACCTTCGTGATCGAGAACATCTTCGCCTGGCCCGGCATCGGCAGGCTCTGCGTCTCCGCCATCTTCAACAGGGATCTGCCCGTGATCATCGCCTACGTGCTCGTGATGGCCGTGTTCTTCATCCTCTTCAATCTGCTTTCGGACCTTGTGCTGGCAGCGCTTGATCCGCGCGCCCGCAGAGGCGGCGCAGGGGAGGCGGCATGACGAACCGCTGGCGCAGGGCACTGGCCGCCCCGTCGGGCCTCTTCCTTCTCGCCGTGCTCGCTGCAGGCCTTGCGGCGCCCCTGCTGCCGCTCGCCGATCCGACGGCCATCGACATTTCGTCGAAGTTCCTGCCGCCGAGCCTCGAGCATCCCTTCGGCACCGATCTTCTCGGCCGCGACATGCTCTCGCGCATGATCTGGGGCATCCGCACCACCTTCGTGACGGCGCTCCTCACGATGATCGTGACGGCGGGCGTCGGCATGATCGCTGGCGGCGCTGCGGCAGCGGCCCGAGGCAGGGTCGATGCGCTCATCATGCGCTTTTGCGACGTGTGGATGTCGTTCCCGAGCGAAGTGCTCATCCTGACCCTCGTCGGCATGATGGGCCCGGGGCTTGAGAACGTGCTCATCGCCTGCCTGCTCGCCAAGTGGCCCTGGTACGCACGCATGATGCGCGGCCTCATCCTTCACCTCAATTCGGCCGGCTTCGTGCAGTTCGCGCGTGTGACCGGCGCCTCCAACATGAAGGTGCTCTTCGGACACCTCGTGCCCAATGCGGCGGGCGAATGCTTCGTGCTCGGCACGATCGACACGGGCAGCGTCGTCCTCATGATCTCGGCGCTCTCCTTCCTTGGCCTCGGCGCACAGCCGCCCATGCCCGAGTGGGGCTCCATGCTCGCGGACGCGAAGAACGTGATGACGCTTTATCCGGGACAGATGTTCGTGCCCGGCCTCGCGATCCTGCTCGTGGTGGCGGCGCTCAACTTCCTCGGCGACGCGCTTCGCGACGCCTTCGACGTGAGGAGGACCGAATGACGGACGCAGACGACGTGATTCTCAATGTCGCGGGCCTTCGCGTCCGTGATTCCAGGGACAGGGAAATCCTGCACGGGCTCGACCTCGACGTGCGCAGGGGCGAGTGCCTTGCGCTCGTGGGCGAGTCGGGCGCAGGGAAGTCCCTGACCCTGAGGGCGCTTGCGGGGCTTCTTCCGCACGGCTTCACGGTCTCGGGGACGATGGACTTCGAGGGCCGGACGCTCTGCGCGCCGGGCGCCTTCGCCGCAGTGCGCGGCAGGCGCATCCTCTACATGGCCCAGCAGGCGATGACCGCCTTTGATCCCCTCGTGAGGATCGGCGTGCAGCTCGGCGAAACCGCTTCGGCCGCAGGACTTTCGGGCTCGAAGGCCGATGAGGCCGTGAGCAGAGCGCTTCGTGCGGTCGGGCTCGATCCTGCCCGCATCCTCAGGGCCTTCCCGTGCGAGCTTTCGGGCGGGATGCTCCAACGCGTCATGACCGCCTGCGTCCTCATCCTCAGGCCCGACGTGATTCTCGCCGACGAACCCACGAGCGCGCTTGACGTCGTCAACGTCAGGGCCGTCCTCGCGAGCCTTCAGGAGGTGAGGAGGACGACGGGCTCGGCGCTCGTGCTCGTCACGCACGACCTCGGCCTCGCGGCGGGCCTTGCGGACCGCTTCGTGATCCTCATGTCGGGCGGAATCGTCGAAAAGGGCGGCCGCGAGATCTTCGAGCGCCCCTCGCATCCCTATACGCAGAGGCTTGCGCTCGCCTGGCGGCGTGCGAACGCCGTTCTGCAGGAATCCCTGGCTGCAGGCCCTGCGCCCACAGCGGAGGAGCCGCAGCGTGCGCCGGAAGCTGAGCCCGTGCTCCGGATCGAGGGCGTCACGAAGTACTATGCCTCTGGATCCTTCCTGCGGCGGAGCGTGCACGAGGTGCTCCGCGGCGTGAACCTTGAGGTCCGCAGGGGCGAGGTCGTCGGACTCATCGGCGGCTCGGGCGAGGGAAAGTCGACGCTCTCGCGCCTCATCCTCGGGCTCGAGGCGCCGACGGCGGGCCGCATTCTCGTGAGGGGCGCTGACCGCTCCGAGCTTTGTTCGGGCGAGGCGAGCGTCGTCTTCCAGAACTATCTTGACTCGGCCGATCCCGTCTGGACGGTCGGGGACGTGATCGAGGAGCCCGTGAGGCTTGCGGGCGGCCGCGTCGATGTGCGGGACCTTCTCAGGCGCGTGGGACTTCCCGCCGAGTACGCGTCGCGCCGTCCCCACCAGCTCTCGGGCGGAGAGCTCCAGCGCGTCGCGATCGCGCGCGCCATGGCGGGCGGCCCGTCGCTCGTCGTCTTCGACGAGGCGCTCAGCAGCCTCGACGCCTCCGTGCAGGACGAGATCATGGAGCTTCTTGCCGAACTCAAGCCCGATCATGCCGGCTGGCTCTTCATCTCGCACGACCTCAAGGCCGTTGCAAGGCTCTGCGACAGGGTCGCCGTGCTCTCCGAAGGCCGCATCGTCGAGGTGATGGACGCCGCACGCATGGGCAGCCCCTCGAGCGAGGCGGGCAGGCGCTTCGTCGAGGCCGCCGCGGCGGCGCTCCCTCGGGCGTAAACGGTGATGTGAGAGGTCTCCGACGGCGCCTGCGGACGGCGTGGACCTCCTAGGAACATAGGATGTTCATCCTATGCCGTCCGGACGCCCTGAACGGGATCCTGCCCCGAAGGACAGTCGTTTCGGGCGGTTTTCGGGCGTTTTCAAGCTCAGATGAAGATCCTCTTTTGTTTCGGGACGAGCCTCCTTAGACTGATTCTCAAGCGGTGCGCCGGCTGACCTCGGTGCATCCGCTCCTTGACCAAGATAAGGAGAAGTACATCATGACCAACCAGTCCCGTCGTTCCTTCCTGCAGGGCTCCATCGTCGGCGCCGCCGCGCTTGCCTCCGCTTCCGTCGTTCAGGCCGCCCCGCGCTCGAAGGTTCCCGCCAAGTGGGATGAAACCGTCGACGTGATCGTCGTCGGCTCCGGCTTTGCCGGTCTTGCCGCCGCCATTGAAGCCCGCAAGGCGGGCGCCAAGGTCGTCGTTCTCGAGAAGATGCCGACCCCGGGCGGCAACTCCATCATCAATGGCGGCATTCTGACCGCCACGGGCTGCCCGCAACAGCTCAAGCACGGCATCAAGGACTCCGTCGACCTGCTCGCTCAGGACATCCTCGTTGCCGGCGCCTACCTCAACGACCCCGCGAAGGTTCGCGTCCTCGCCGAACATGCCCTCTCCAACTATGAATGGACGGTGAAGGAACTCGGCGTCGAATACAACCTCGACGCGATCGGTCAGGAAGGCGGCCACTCCGTTCCGCGCTATGTCTTCACGAAGAACGGCTCCGGTTCGGGCATCGTGCGCAAGGAACTCGACAAGTGCAAGGAACTCGGCGTTGAGGTCCGCCTGCGTGCCTACGTCGAACACATCATCCGCGACGACAAGGGCCGCGTGGTCGGTCTCGAAGTCCGAGAAGGCTATCGCTTCCCGAAGAAAGACTCCGGCAAGGTGAAGTTCATCGCCGCCAGGAAGGGCGTCGTTCTCTGCTACGGCGGCTTCTCGGCCGACGTCAAGTTCCGCCAGATGCACGACCCGAAGCTCACGGACAAGTTCAGCACGACGAACCAGCCGGGCGCCACGGGCGAACTCTGGCGTGAAACCTACAACATCGGCTGCGCCCAGATCCAGAACGACTGGATCCAGTGCGGTCCGTGGTCCAACCCGAAGGAAAAGGGCATGGGCATCGGCTGGACGTTCACGCAGTCCGCTGCGGCTGAATACGGCCTGTGGGTCAACACGAAGGGCCAGCGTTTCGTCAACGAGCTTGCAAACCGCAAGGTCCGCGCCGACGCCATCTTCGCTGAAGAAGCCAAGGGCCTCAAGGCCGTCGCCATCGCCAACCAGTATGGCGCCGACAAGCTCGAAGCCGCACGTCCGGGCATCATGAAGAAGCTCGTCGAACCGAACATCGTCAGCAAGTACGACACGCTCGAAGCCCTTGCCAAGGACTTCAATATCCCGCTCGACGAACTCAAGAAGACGCTCGCCCAGGTGAACGAATCCGCGAAGACCAAGAACGACAAGCCGTTCGGCCGCTACATCAACAACGAGTTCAAGCCGCTCACCGAAGGTCCGTGGTACGCAGCCATCACGAGCCCGAAGGTCCATCACTGCATGGGCGGTCTGCTCACCAACATGAAGGGCCAGGTCCTCGACATCATGGATCAGGAACCGATTCCGGGTCTCTATGCCGCCGGCGAAGCCACGGGCGGCATCCACGGCGCCGTGCGTCTGGGCTCCTGCGCCATCCTCGACTGCCTTGTCAACGGCCGCATCTGCGGTCAGGAAGTCGCCAAGTAACCTCTCCTCCTGAAGTCTCGGCGTGAGACGGCGGGCGGCCTTCGGGCCGCCCGTCTTCGTTTCGGGCTCCGCGCCCCGCACGTAGGCATTTTCCCGAGACTGCAGGCGCGGCATGTTCTTCTAGACTAGAGTGCAGCACCTTTTTCGAGGCAGACACCCATGACCGAACCTCTCTCCCGGCTTCCGACACTATCCCGCCGCACGCTTCTTGCGGGCGCGGCGGCCGCAGGCCTCACGGCGGGCATGCCGCCCGTGCGGGCCGCAGGGCTTCGCTGGGACGGCGAAGCGGAGATCGTGATCGTGGGAAGCGGCGGCGCGGGCGTTTCCGCAGCGCTCGCCGCAAGGGAGCGCACGAAGGGACGCATCGTCATTCTCGAGAAGCTCGGCGTCACGGGCGGAAGCACGCGCTTTTCATGCGGCTATTTCAATGCGGTCGACCCCGAAAGACAGCGGGCCCAGGGCATCGAGGATTCGCTCGAGCGGCACATCGCCGACACGAACGCCTCGGGCCGCGGGCGCGGCGACCCCGAACTCGTCAGGATCCTCTGCTCGGAGGCGCTCGACGCGCTCCACTGGGTCGAGGGCTACGGCGTCAAGTACGAGCCCTTCTGCTCGCAGATCTACGGCGGCCTCTTTCCGAGAAGCCACCTGCCGAAGCTCTCCGACCCGCAGGCGAGCTACATCGACGTGCTGCTCGACGCCTGCAGAAGCCGCGGCATCGAGATCCTGACTTCAAGCCCCGTCCTCTCCCTCGTGCTCAACGAGGACGGTTCGGCCGCAGGAGTCGTATGGCGCGACGCTTCGGGCACGAGGTGTACGCTCAGGGCCTCGCGGGCCGTCGTGCTGGCTTCGGGCGGGTTTTCGGCCAACGCCGAGCTCTGCCGCCTGCATGATCCGAGGCTCGGAGACCTTGATACGACCAATCCCGCGGGCTCGACCGGCGAGGTGATGCTCGCCGCCCGCGAGGCGGGCGCCTATCTGACGGGCTGCGACTGGATCGAGTGCATTCCGCTTCACGTCCATTACGCGCGCTTTGCAATTCTCGTCGAGCGCTGCATCTTCGTCGACCAGCAGGGACGCCGCTTCGTGCGTGAGGACGACAGGCGCGACATCCTGCGCGACACGATCCTTTCGTTGCCCTCGCGCTTCGGCTTCGTGATCGTCGACCACGACGGATTCGAGAGCAATCCGCCGTCCTTCAGGCGCGAGCTCCACGAGGGACTCGAGCGACAGGAGGTCTACAGGGCCCAGACGCTCGAGGAGATGGCGCAGCTGCTGAGGCTTCCGGTCAACAACTTCGTCGAGACCGTGAACCGCTATAACGGATTCGTGAGGTCGGGCAGGGACGAGGACTTCGGTCGAGGCGTCGAGAGCATGATCCATGAAATCCGCAAACCGCCGTTCTGGGCCTGCAGGGCCAGTATGAGCCGCCATCACACCATGGGCGGCGTTTCGATCGATGCAAGGGCGCGGGTGCTCGACTGGGATTCGAAGCCCGTCGGCCGGCTCTATGCCGCAGGCGAGGTCGCGGGTGGCGTGCACGGCGCAAGCCGTCTCGGCGGCAACGCGATCGCCGACGTTCACGTCTTCGGACGCATTGCAGGCCGGGAGGCCGCCTCGGAGGTGCCGGCATGAGGAGAACGGACGCACAACAGGGGTTTTCGTCCGCTGCGGCGGACGCGGACGTCATCGTCGTAGGCTGCGGCCTTGCGGGCCTCTCAGCCGCTCTGGCCGCAGCCCAGAGGCGTGCCCGGGTCGTGCTCTTCGACAGCTCGAGCGATCTGTTCGCCACGAACGACGTGACCGACAGGCTCTACTTCAACGCCGTCGACCCGGAGCGTCAGGGCGACCTGGGCATCACGGACAGTCCGGAACTCTTCTACCGCCAGACGCTGGCTGCGGGCGGCGGGCGCGCCGATCCCGCGCTCGTCAAGATCCTCTGCTATCAAGCCTATATTGCACTCAAGTGGCTCGAGGGCTTCGGCGTCGGATTCGAGAACAAGGTCCGCCAGATTCCGGGCGGCGTCTATCCGAGAACTTGCGTCGCCTCCGACTACAGGGCGGGACGTCTCGCGATGATGAACGCTGCTCTGGATGCGGGCGTGACGGTCCTGCAGGGACTCACCTTCAGGGAACTCGTGCTTGATGCGCAGGGACGCGTCACGGGCGTTTCGGCCGAGGATGCGGACGGACGGCGCCGCATCCTCAGGGCGCCCGCGACGGTGCTCGCCACGGGCGGCTTTGCGTCCGATGCGGCGCTCTGCGCAAGGCACGACAGGCGCCTTGGCGCGCTATTCGACATGCGCGGGGGACGCGCCTCGGGGCTCGGCCTCAGGGCAGCGGTGAAGGCGGGCGCCTACCTCGTCGGCACGGACTACTTTTCGCTCACCATGGGCACGGCCGGCCGCGCGGGTTTTGCGGTGTGTCCCTTCCATCCGCTGCGCTTCATCCTCGTCGACGCCTCGGGCGGACGCGTGGTCAACGAGCAGGACAGGGAGGCCGTCGTCGAGGCGCTCCTCGATGCGCCGGGCAACGTGCTGTGGCTTGCGGCTTCCTTCTCGGACGTCGCACGGCTGCCCGAGGTTCGCCGCGGCCGGATCGAGGCGCTGCTTGCCGAAGGAACGGCAAGGCGCGTGACGGGCTCGGAAGACATGGCGGGCATGGAGGGCGCCCCGTCGCGAGCCTCGATCGTCGACGCCGTGAGAACGTACGGCGAAGGGCCCGGAGACCGTCTGGGCAAGAGCTGGCGCGTGCGCATCGATGACAACGACATGCTGGTGATGCCCGTCACGCTCGGTCGATCGGCGACGCTCGGAGGCGTGAGGATCGACGGGGGCGGGCGCGTGCTGACCGACTCGGGCGAGCACGTCGAGGGGCTCTTCGCGGCAGGCGAGATCACGGGCGGCGTGCACGGCATGCGCTGCGTGCCCGGAAACCTTTCGCTCGAGTCGGTCGTCTTCGGCCGCGAGGCGGGCTTTGCTGCGGCGGGCCGCAGCGCCTGACGGCAGGAAGAATGCGGGCCGGCCTCAGCGGCCTTCGGCCTGATCCAGAATGCGGGAGATCTCGACTGCGGAGCGGACCTTGAGCTTGCGGCAGACCTGCCCGCGGTGGATCTGGACGGTCTTTTCCGCAATGCCGAGGCGTTCGGCGATCACCTTGTTGAGGAGGCCTTCGGCGACAAGGCCCGCAACTTCGCGCTCGCGCGGCGTGAGCGTGGCGAGGTCCTTCATGGCGGCGGTGTGACTCGTGTGGTGTGAGCGCCGCTTCCAATCGAGCGCGATGGCCTTCTCGACGCTCGCGAGCAGCTTTTCATCATCGAGCGGCTTGGGCAGGAAGTCGAAGGCGCCGTTCTTGACCGCCTCGACGGCCATCGTGATGTCGCCGTGCGCGGTGATGAAGAGGATGGGAAGCGAATAGTCCTTCTTCTTCAGAAGCTCCTGAAGCTGCAGGCCGCTCAGGCCGGGCATGCGGATGTCGAGGATGAGGCATCCCGGCACCATGACGTCGTCGGTCTCGAGGAAGGCCTCGGCCGATGCGTAGCTGCGGGACTTCCACCCTTCGGTGGAGAGCAGGAATTCGAGCGATTCGCGCATTTCTGCGTCGTCGTCGACGATGCGGATGAGGGAAAGCGAGTTTGCCGGCATTTCAAGTCCTGTTGTTTTGTTCGCAGACGGGCAGGCTGACGGTGATGGCGAGACCTCGTTCGGGAAGCCGCTCGAAGAGTACGCGGCCGCGTGCGGATTCGGCGATGCGGCGCACGATCACGAGTCCGAGGCCGAGGCCCTGGGGCTTCGAGGTGTTGAGCGGGATGGTGAGGCGGGCGAACTGCTCGTCGGTGAGCCTCGGGCCGTTGTCCGAGATCGTGAGCATGGCCGTGCCGTCCTCTGCGGAGAGGCTCGCGCGGATGACGGCGTCATCAGTGCCTGCCGTGGCGTCTGCGGCGTTCTTGAGAAGATTGCTGATGAGAAGCTCCATCTCGAGCGCGTCGGCGAGGATCGTGACGCCGGGCTCGATGCGCCTGGAGACCTCGAGTCCGCGCGTGGCGCAGAACTGTGCGATCGCCTTTTCGGCAAGGTCCGAGAGAGACGTCGGCACGGGTTGGGCGGGCTGTCTTGCGAAGCTTCTGACGTGGTCGATGATGTCCGAGGCCTTCGTGCTCTGGGAGTCGATCTTGGCGAGTACGGTCCTGAAGACCTCGGGGTCGGCGGAGCCGCCGTGGGCCATGGTGCGGGAGAGGCCGCGGGCGTAGTTGCGGATGACGGCGAGCGGCTGCTTGAGCTCGTGCGCGATCATCGAGGAGAGCTCGCCCACGAGGTCCGCACGCTCCATCGCGACGAGCCTTTCGTTGTAGCGTTTGGCTTCCTCCTCGACGCGCCGCTTCTCCTCCACGGCCCGCATCAGCTCCGTGGTGCGGCGGCGGATCAGGTATTCGGCGCGCACGCTGTGCACGACGATGCCGAGCAGCACGGCGGCGAGAAATGCGAGCCAGACGCCGTAGTTTCTGACGAAGGCCTCCCAGCTGAACTGGGACTGGCGCAGGTAGGCCGCGTCGCCGAGCGCCTCAAGAAGCTCGTGCACGGCGTCGTATCGTGCGCCCGGCCGCCAGTCGCAGCCGTCGGCGTCCGTGGGCATGCCCAGCAGCGTGCCCGAGACGAGCGCGTTGAGTTCGGGCGGCGTGTGCGGAAAGGAGGCGAGCGTCCAGCCGGGATAGAAGACGGAGAAGGACCTGCACCTCGTCTGCGCGGCACGGTCGGTCGTGACGAGCCTGATGCCCGAAAGTCTTTTGGGATCGGTCGCGGAGAGCCGCTCGACGTAGCAGGCGGGCAGGATGCCCGCGTCGGCGCGTCCCGAGGCGACGGCTTCAAGAATGGCGCCTTCGGGATCGTCCGTCTTCGTGCGCAGGGCTTCGGGCACGGCGCGCTCGACGCCTGCGTGCATGAGCTCTCGCCTGAGCATGCGGGCGGGCATGCCGTCAAGTTCGGGCACGAGAATGGAGGCGCCGTTGAGGACGGAGGCGGAGGCGTCGGGAGCCTTCGCGGCGTTCACGGCGACGACGATGCCCAGGACCGAGTCGGCCGAGGAGGATTCGCGGATCGTCTGGCTCACGAGCGAGCGGGCGCCGAAGAAGCGTTCGAGAACGACGTAGCCGTCGGGCGGCGCGAGCACGAAGTCGACTCTTCTCGACTCGGCGAGCTTCTGGATCTCGCCGAGCGGCAGGTAGCGGAATACGAGCGGCGTGTCCGGAAGCGCATAGGTGAGATGGTCCACGCTCGCACTGATGAAGCTTCGCTCGATCGCACCCGAGCCCGAGGCCTGCACGGCAACCACGACGGGAGGCACGGCTCCCGGGGCCGCATGGACGAAGACCGATGCGGACGCAAGAAGGATGGCGGCGGCCGCCCCTGCGAGTCGGGCGGATGAGCTTGGCGAGACGGACATTCTCTTATTGTATGTCCGTTATTTAAGCAGTCCCAACCCCCTTGCGGGCGGGGAAAACACTGATGGAAACTCCCTTCCGTACGAAAACGCCTGAGCGGCGGGCGTTGGCGGGGAGGTGCAAAAAAGCCCGCACGAAGGCGTGCGGGCGGTGCGGGAGCCGGAAGGGGCACTCGGGCTCACTTGCCCTGCGTGTTTTCGAGCGTCGTCAGGTCGTCGATCTCGAAGGTGCCGGTGAGGCCCTTGTATTCGGGGCGGTAGTCCAGACCCGGCTGGCAGCGGAATTCGAGCCATGCGGAGGCGGGACGGCTGCCGTCCTTCTTGCCGTTGGTCGAGGAACCGTTGACGGGCAGCATGGCCATGTGCTGGCGGTCGCAGTGCATGCGGGCGCGTTCATGGAGGTGGTCGGCGAGGCGGTTGCCCTCGACGTGTCCGGGCCAGACGGCCTCGATGCGCCAGACGTTGCCGACCACGTTCGTGATCTTCTCCTCGCGGTCGAGGAAGTTCTGGCGTTCCTCCTGAAGGGCTTCGCAACCGGAGAGAAGAAGGGCGGCGAGGGCGGTGCCGATGATCAGAGTGCGCTTCATATGCATGGGTAGAAAGTCTGTCGAATGGTCGGAGGCCGCGCCGCATACGGGCGGGCGATGGTTCCGACATTTTAGCGGGATTCCGCCCGGGCGTCGCGAGGCGCGGTGCATGGAGCAAGAAACAGAAAAATGGACGAAAAGGGAAGGCTTTCTCAATCTGGCCGATAGGCGTCGGGGCCTCTGAGAAGGCCGCGGCCGCATGCGGGCGCCCGCCTCCTCGTTTCATAAGGTGCGGGGAGATGAGAAAAGACGGGCCGAAGGGGCGGTGATTTGCTGAAAACGCCTGCTGCTCTGTGAGTTTTTCGGGTTCTCGGGCCCTGTGCCACTAGGGTTAGCACGGTTGGAAGAAGAGACATTTTGTAAGCAATGCTTAATACGGCCTCCCTACACTTCCTGACACAAGACCATCCGGGCCCGAACCGTGCCCGTCAACAACGTCAACAGGACCCTCCGTTTCACACATGTCAGAAGCCATTCTTGAAGTCTGCGGCCTTACCTGCGAGCGCGGGGAGAGGACGCTTTTTAGGAATCTCTCGTTCGCCGTGAAGCCCGGCACGCTCGTGCGCATCGCCGGCAGCAACGGTGCGGGCAAGACGACGCTTCTGCGACTGATGACGGGCCTCATGCGTCCCGTCGAGGGTGAGGTACGCTGGAGGGGTGTTCCCGTCGAGAAGGCCGCCCAGGACTTCTGGCGCGAGCTCTGCTACATCGGACACCGCAACGGCGTCAAGGACGACCTGTCGGTGCTCGAGAACGTGATGATCAATGCCAACGTGGCGGCCGTGCCCGTCACGGAGAACGCCGCGCTTGACGCACTTGACGCCGTGGGCCTGGCCGACTTCGTCGACGTGCCCGCGGGCCAGCTCTCTCAGGGCCAGCGCCGCCGCGTCGCGCTCGCCCGCCTCTGGCTTTCCCGCTCCGTGACGCTCTGGGTTCTCGACGAGCCCTTCACCGCGCTCGACGTGCGCGGCGTCGCCCGCCTTGCGGACCTCGTGGGCGAGCATGTCAGGTCGGGCGGCATCGTGATGCTCGTCACCCATCAGGAAGTGCCCGTCGACGGCGTCGAATACCTCGTCATCGAGCCCGAACGCTGGTCCCCGCGCCGCCGCACGGCGGTCGAGGCTGCGCTCGACAACGAAAGCGCTCTTGAAGCGGACAACGCAAGGTAAGGAGCGCCGCAGTCATGTTCAAGCTTTTCCGAATCATCCTCCGCCGCGACCTGATGCTCGCCTTCCGCCGCAAGTCCGACCTTGCGCAGGTGATCTTCTTCTTTGCGGTCGTCGTGACGCTCGTGCCGCTCGGCGTGGGCGCCGAAACCAACATCCTCCGCTCGATCGCCCCCGGCGTCGTGTGGGTCGCCGCGCTTCTCGCCGCGCTTCTCTCGCTGCCGCGCATGTTCGAGGCCGATCATGCCGACGGCACGCTCGAGCAGATGCTCGTCACCGCCGAGCCGCTTCCCGTGGTGGTCGTAGCCAAGGTCTTCGCGCACTGGCTCGTCACGGGCGTTCCGATGACGATCTTCGCCGCGGTTTTCGGCATCCTCTTCGACCTGCCGCTCGACGTGACCCTTGTGATGGTCGCGAGCCTCTTCCTCGGCACGCCGGTCCTCTCCCTCGTGGGAGCCGTGGGCGCCGCACTCACGCTCGGCCTTCGCGGAGGCGGCGTGCTCACGAGCCTGCTCGTGCTTCCGCTCTACATTCCCGTCCTCATCTTCGGCGCGGGCGCCAGCCAGGCGGTCGCCGTCTCGATGAGCCCCGCCGCGCACTTCATGATCGTGGGCGGCCTGACGCTGCTGAGCCTCGCGCTCGCCCCGATGGCCGTGTCCGCGGCCCTTCGCATCGCCGAAAGTTGATGCGGGCGAAGCGAACGCTGGAAAGACTTTTGAAAATATATTCGGAGACCTGATCAAGATGAGCTTATCCGACCCTCAGAACTTCTACCGCCTCGCAGGCAAGGTCATCCCGTGGATTCTCGGGCTGGCACTCGTGCTCTTCGTCGTGGGCTTCTACCTGGGCTTCTTCGTGTGCCCGGTCGATGCGCGCCAGGGCAACTCCTATCGCATCATCTTCATCCACGTCTCGGCCGCCTGGCTCTCGATGCTGCTCTATGTGCTGATGGCCGTCTTCAGCGCCATCGGTCTGTGGCGCAACAACCGCATCTGCTTCATGCTCGCCCAGGCGATGGCCCCCACGGGCGCGCTGATGGCCTTCATCGCGCTCTTCTCTGGCGCCTTCTGGGGCCGTCCGACCTGGGGCACGTACTGGGTGTGGGACGCCCGCCTGACGTCGGAGCTCATCCTCTTCTTCCTCTACCTCGGCTTCATCGCGCTGCACTCCGCCATTGACGACAAGCGCCGCGCCGACCGCGCCGCGAGCGTCATCAGTATCGTGGGCGTGATCAACGTGCCGATCATCTACTTCTCCGTGCAGTGGTGGAACACGCTCCATCAGGGCGCCTCGATCACGTCGAGGGGCTCCTCCATTGCGCCCATCATGCTCTACACGCTCCTCATCATGGTCGTGGCGGGCATGTGCTACGGTGCCGGCATGGTCCTCGCCCGCACCCGCTCCATCATCCTCGAACGCGAACGCCGCGAGAACTGGACCAAGGAAGCGGCCTTGGAGGGCAAGCTGTGAACAACTGGAACAGTCTTTCCGACTTCATCTACATGAACGGCCACGGCTACTTCGTTTGGTGCGCCTACGGCGCGCTGCTCGTCGCCGTGATCTACGAAATCTTTTCCCTGCGCGCCCGCCGCGCCAAGATCTGCGCCCGCCTCGCCCGCGAGGCCCGTGCAGCCAAATCGACGCTGGAGATGTAAACCATGGACTCGAAGACCAAGAAACTCGCCCTCATCGGCGCGGCCGTCGTGGCCGTCGGCGCCGGCGTGACGCTCGCCCTGCAGGCATTCAATGAAAACCTCGTCTTCTTCTTCTCGCCCACGCAGGTGGCCGCGAAGGAAGCCCCGACGGGCCGCACGTTCAGGCTCGGCGGCGTGGTCGAGCCCGGCAGCGTCAAGCGCCAGGCCGACGGCGTGACCGTTACCTTCGGCATCACCGACACCGCCAAGATCGTTCCCGTCCAGTACAAGGGCATCCTCCCCGACCTCTTCGCCGAAGGCCAGGGCGTCGTGGCCCAGGGCCAGCTCCAGGTAATAGGCTCGGGTGGAGCGGATGCTGCCAAGGTTCCCCACCCCGTCCAGGGACTGGAAGAGGGCCACCATCC
>ENA-OUQW01001584-OUQW01001584.1-human-gut-metagenome-genome-assembly--contig:-NODE-1584-length-22651-cov-4.331209_pt1 | contig 22651 bp, 18 predicted proteins | sample MGYA00248464_ERZ548849 | MGnify/ENA primary metagenome ERZ548849 (study PRJEB26491, sample SAMN04978193) | human gut metagenome | host: Homo sapiens | study: EMG produced TPA metagenomics assembly of... | reverse complement strand
ATCTGTAAATTACCCTCAAGATATAATCTTGCATATTCCAAAGGCTCATCCACAGAGTGTGTGAAACTTTTTCTGTAAATAGCTTATAGTAGCAAGGTCTTCTATGATAAAATAAAAATCATAGGAGGCCTTTAATTATGGCAAGAAGAGAAAAGAAACCAGTACACAAAGTAGTAATGACAGAGGGAAAACGAAATATCATTCAGCAACTCCTTCAGGAGTATGATATCGAAACTGCCGAAGATATCCAGGATGCTCTCAAAGATCTGCTCGGAGGAACCATCAAAGAAATGATGGAAGCAGAGATGGATGATCATCTTGGCTATCAAAAATCCGAGCGCTCTGATAGCGATGATTATCGTAACGGATATAAATCAAAGCGAGTAAACAGCAGCTATGGAAGTATGGATATTGATGTTCCGCAGGATCGTAAATCAACGTTCGAACCGCAGGTAGTAAAGAAACGCCAGAAGGATATTTCTGACATCGACCAGAAGATTATATCCATGTATGCGAAAGGTATGACAACCCGGCAAATATCAGAAACCATTGAAGATATCTATGGTTTTGAGACATCGGAAGGATTTATTTCAGACGTCACAGATAAAATCCTGCCTCAGATTGAAGACTGGCAAAATCGCCCGCTGGATGAGGTATATCCGATCCTCTACATAGATGCTATTCACTATTCTGTGCGCGACAATGGAGTAATCAGAAAGCTAGCTGCATATGTGATTCTGGGCATCAACACGGAAGGGAAAAAGGAGGTTCTTTCAATCACTGTAGGCGATAATGAAAGCTCCAAATACTGGCTGTCCGTATTAAATGAATTGAAGAATCGTGGGGTAAAGGATATCCTGATTATCTGTGCTGACGGTCTTAGTGGTATCAAAGAGGCAATCGCAGCTGCATTCCCGAAAACAGAGTATCAGAGATGCATTGTGCATCAGGTAAGAAACACTCTGAAATACGTTCCGGATAAGGACAGAAAAGCGTTTGCTGCCGACTTAAAGACGATTTACCATGCTTCCGATGAAGAAAAGGCTAGACTGGCTTTGGATCGCGTCACCGAGAAATGGACCACAAAATACCCGAATTCCATGAAACGCTGGTATGACAACTGGGATGCAATAACGCCCATTTTCAAGTTCTCTCCGGATGTCAGAAAGGTCATTTACACGACCAATGCTATCGAAAGTCTGAATTCCACCTACCGGAAACTCAACCGACAGAGAAGCGTATTTCCAAGTGACACAGCTCTCCTCAAAGCTCTATATCTGGCAACTTTCGAAGCTACCAAAAGATGGACTATGAGCATTCGAAACTGGGGACAGGTCTACGGCGAGCTTAGTATTATGTACGATGGAAGACTCCCGGAATAATAGAATCTGTTAGTATGACTGGAAGGACGTTTTTGACGTCCGCTCTTGACATGCTCGAAATCATGTCGTATATATAAATCAAGAGCTGGAAGCCTATTTTAGCACTTCCAGCTCAATCATTATCATAGAAGATTATTATTTACAGACTTTTTTTCATAGTCTCTCTTCACCGCAAAAACCAACAACAAAATGGGTAACCAGAACATTAACCACTAAAAGTGATAGCATTATTCCTGCGATAATAAGAATCGGCCAACGAAATGTGAAATATGACAATTTATTTTCCATATAAATCTTTACCCCAACCAAAGCTGCCATTCCTACAGTAAATAACAATCCCACCACACACATAAAATAATAACTGCCTTCTCCAAAGAGCATTAATTTCATTTGCTTATCGGTCATTCCAATACTTTTCATTACGTCAAACTCTTTTCGTCGAGCATACATCCCAGTGAATACAACGTTACAATAATTGGTCAATCCCGCAATGAATAATATGATACTTACAGCACCTAAGAGAATTCGATTTCCTCTCATATATGTTTCTTTTTGCTGCATCAGGTCTGATTTACAGATAACAAAAACTCCTGCTTCGCCGGTTCCTTCATCCATTGATACTTCTGTCATTTCGGATCGTTTTTTATTTTCCTCGGAGACCAGCTCGCTGATCTGTGTTTTCACATAAGGTTCTTTTTCCGAGTCGGCAGTTAATTCCATTGTTAATATCTTTTTCTCAGTCGGTATCTTTTGAAAGCCTTTCTCACTGATAAAATAATATAAGCTGCCTTCTCCATGCCAGGATTGATGTATTTCCGGGAAATTATCACTTTGCCTGTCTAAATAACCGCATAAAGTAAATGTTTCGGATTCCTTTTCTAGGAAATCGTCTTCCTGTTGTTTCTCTTTACTATCAGAATTATTTTGTTCTTTTCTACGAATTGCATCTTCTTTTGAAAGCAGCGTTTTAAAATATACCGGTTCTCCAATTGCTTTATCTGCAAGTTTTTGTTGTTCCGGAGTCAGCATATGATCATGTATAATTAATACGCCATTTCCTTCTTCCAAAGATTTCAAATCAATATTGAGTTGATTATCCTGAACGTATTTCTCAAGCGACAAGATTTGATTTTCATTTAAAATCTGCACCGTATCCCAACTGAATCCTTCCACCATATTGTCATCTGTAAGATTCGAAAGCCCCTCGTCATAAGGACGAATTCCCTTCTTAGATATAACCGTAGTTACATAGGCTCCTTCGATCAGATTGGAGTTCTCCCAATCAATACCATCTATCTTGTGTAGTTTTTTCTCTAACTCTTGAGAAATTGGTGAAAATTCATCATAATCATTGTCATACAACAGTTCCACACCGTCGCCCTGTGTCAGTAAAGGATCAACATCGATTTCTCTGGTTTTATATTCTTCCCCACACCCCTGGCTTTTCCCAAATTCGCTAAACTCTCCTGCCAGCAAAAAATCAGGGCGTTTCTCAAGAAGATGCTTATAATCGCATCCATTTGTAAGTACATTCATTAGAATAAAAGACAGGACTCCTAAAAAGATGGAAATACTTGTAATGATAAATCGTGCTTTATGACGTGTTATATTTCCCCATGCAATATAAAACATTTCTCCTGTCTCAGAGCGTTTCAACACCAGTTTTCCGGGATGTTTTATTTTTTTGTCACCCATATTTCCATCATAAGTGGCACTCTCGATACAAGACAGCTTCGTTATTTTTCTAATAACGCCTTCTGATGCCATCCACAAAATTCCATTTACAAATACAACAGAAAGAAAAAGAATCCATGGTCTGAAAAAGGAAAGTATCATATTTCCTCCCATTTCCTGATAAAAATGGAAACCTAATAGTTCCGGTATTAATAAGACTAAAATCAGTGCAGAGATTAAACTTCCCAAGACAGAACCTTTTAACATGAGTAACCGCATTTGTTTCCGGTATATTTTTGTAATCTGTCTTTCTGTGGCTCCGATCGTGTGGAGCAGTCCGAGATTTTGAACATCTTCGCTCATGGATATCCAAAGGACATTGCGTACAAGGAAATATATTCCACACAAAATTCCTATTGTTCCTAATATCACCATCTCATATCCACCTGCGAATTTAGAAACAGCAGTATATTGTGCTGTATCAGAAACGTATATCTTTTGATCTGCACTCTTCATCGGCAATGTCTGATATAATTTTTCCTCTGTTTTACTCCTGTTTAAATGATCACTCTGACTGAAAAGTAAAGTATAAGGACCCTTTTCCAGTTTCAACTCTTTAATTTTGTCATGTGAAATATATCCGATTGCTAATTCATTTCCAGAGTCTGTATACCAGCCACACAATTCGAATTTTTCTTTTGAATGTTCGAACACACCTTTGTATACATCTAAGTTTATTTCCATTCCCTGTTCCGGTTCAGAGATACCAAGTTTTTTCAATGCCCGCTCAGATAATAGAATTTCATCCTTTTTCTGTGGGTAGCTTCCAATCACATTGGTATATGCCGGTCTCCAAAAATTGTTCCAGCTTTCTGAGTCAGCCCATACTACATCACATATCGTTTTTTCATTATTTTCTGAAACGTCTGTAGCTTCACCTACAAAAATGCTTTTCCCAACCTGTTTTATATAATCCAGTTGTTTTAATTTTGCATATTGTTCTTCTGTTCCATCTTCTATTCTCCCCGAAGAAGAAGTTCCATTTTCTCTGATTAATCTTATTTCTTCTGCCTGTATTTTCCCAAAGGAGATTCCGAATACCATGGTAATAGCAACAATGCCGATTACGATCGAGCAAAATAGAATCGTATTTCTCACCTTTTTTGTGCCTGCAAAATTTTTAGCCAGGAATCGGATTATGTCTTTATTGTTATTCGGAATGTTCTTGTGAAGCATAGTAATCCCTCCTAACAATCGTTACAATCTCTTGTATAGATTTTCCCATCGGACATACGTATTACTCTGTCTGCCATCTGCGCTACTTCCTCTTGATGCGTCACGATCAATATCGTCTGATGAAATCTGACGGCACAGGATTTTAGTAATCCTACGACTTCCATACTTGTAACAGAATCCAGATTTCCGGTCGGTTCATCCGCCAGGACAATAGCTGGTTTCGTTAATAATGCCCGTGCTATAGAAACTCGCTGTTGCTGCCCTCCGGACAGCGTTGATGGAAGACGTTCTAATTTATCTTTTAGTCCTAGTATTTCAACAATCTCATTGAAAAAATCTACATCGATTTCCTTGCCATCCAGTCTCATTGGGAGGACAATATTTTCACGTATACTAAGAGAAGGTATTAAATTATATTGCTGAAATACAAATCCGATATTTCTTCTTCTGAATATCGTTCTTTCTTCCTTGTTAAGATCTTTTAAACTTGTATTTCTGATCCAGACACCTCCAAAATCCGGAATGTCAAGACCTCCTAACATGTTCATAAGTGTTGTCTTTCCACATCCGGACGTACCAACAACCGCTATAAATTCGCCCTCTTCCACCGTTAATGACACACCATCTAAGGCACGCACTTCATATGTATCGGATGTATAATATTTTTTTAGATTCATGGCTTTGATTATATCCATCTTTTCTGTAAACTCCTTTCGTAAATGCTACCTTCAACTCAGCCATAATCTATTTTACATGTTACCTCTTACAAACTTCTTACACGCTGCATATGAACTGTCTATACCGGAAGATTTACTTCTATAAGCAGCCCTGGCTTCATTTGTTTTGCTTTCATCATCCCTTTTTGTAATAAGACAATCTCTCTGGAAAGGTATAAACCAATTCCGCATCCTTCCTGCCCTCTTGCCTGTTCACCTCGATAAAATCTTTGAAAAATTTTATTTTCTTCTCCGTCTTTTATCCCGATTCCATAATCTCTTACTTGAATTTTATAAAACATTTCTGTCTGTTTCATTGTGATATTGATCGTGCTGTTGTTTTTACTATATTTGACTGCATTATCAAACACATTATAAAACGCCTCACACATCCAGTTTTTATCATGTTCGCAAATGATTTTCTCTGGCAATTCTACTTGAAAAAAGATTTCTTTCTCTTCTGCCTTTTTTTGTATTTGCCCCAACGCATTTAGAATCGTTTCGACAAGATTTTCTTTTTGCATGTGAACTTGTATGATTCCCTGCTCTAATCGGGCAGTTTTTATAAAGCTCTCCACCAAAAAGCATAATTGTTCTTCACTTGTTCGCAAGTCTTTCATGTATTCTGCATTCAATACTTCTTGCGTTTCATTTAATGACTCTTGCAGCAATTCTGTATAATTTTTTATATTCGCCAGCGGTGTCCTTAGTTGATGCGCAATCTCAGAAATTAATTTCTGTATCTCATATTTACTTTTTTCAGCCTCTTTCCTTCTTCCTTCCAATATTTCCTGTAAACGGATTAATTGATTGGTCGTTTTAGAATAGATTGTTTCTTTCCCTATATCAGAACCATCTAATTCATTGCCGTTTATTAAGGATTCCGTCAATTTATATATTTTATTCATTTCATTTGTTCTCAAATGATTTTCAACTAAATATACAGTGCTTCCTCCGAGTATGAAACCTATTAAAAGTACTGTAAAAATTGCTACAGCCATGCTACTCTCCCATTCTATATCCCATTCCAAATACATTACTGATAACATTCGATGAATCATTCAATTTCTTTTTCAATCTGCTGATCATAACGCTAATTGTGTTGGAATCAATGAATTCACTATCGATTCCCCATATATTTTCCATTATCATCTCTTTTGTAAGAACCTGGTTCTGGTTCATAATAAAATATTCTAAAAGCTGATACTCTTTGAGTGTCAAAGATATTTCCGTCTCTCCAACAAAAACCTGTTTTCTATCGGAATATAACATAACCTGTCCGCACATAAAAATATTTTCATTTGATTTTCTCTTTAGCACAACTTCAATACGCTTTAACAATACTTTTATTGAAAATGGTTTAACCACATAATCATCTGCTCCTGTATCAAACGCTTTTAACATATCTTTTTCGTCATCTTTTGCAGTCAAAAAAATAGCTGGAATTTTTCTATTTTTTTGAAGCTCCTGATATAGATTTATTCCATCTCCATCCGGTAATCCAATATCTACGATCAACAAATCTACAGAACTATCTATATTTTTAATTGCTTCTTTTCTCGAACCAGCAAGAATCGTTGTATAACCTTGATTTTTCAAAGATGTATCTAATGCTTTTCTTAACAATTTATCATCTTCTATAATTCCTATTACCATACACACCTCCTGATTTTTCTAGAATATATACAAAAAGTCCATTACAATATACATAACACCTCTGTATATTGTAACGGACTTTTCCAAAAAAGAAGCCCTCAAATAGCATCTAATACCACACTATAAAGGAGTTTGAATTTCAATCTCTCGTCTCCATCAAAATCACTTTTCCAAACACGAAAGAGATCTTCACTTCATCTTCACCTTCTGCAAACTCATTACTCACACATAAGCTGTCTCCTGATGAGAGCAAATGATTCTGCAATGGATATTTTGCACCGCTGATACAGAAATCCTCAACCGGAAGTTGCATCGGAAATACTGAAAAATACTTTCCGAAAGCTTCTTCTCTGCGAATTGCGATTCCATGATCAAGCAGACGAATTCTATTATGACTGTCTAAGATCATCGCCTGAGATCCTGCTTCAAGCGCAATATTCAGGCACTGAACATTAGCCCAGAAATGATCCAGACGATTTCCTGTTCCTCCAAGAATCCAGATTTCTTTTCTTCTGAGTCCAAGACACATACGAAGTGCAATCTCCGTATCAGACGCATCCTTTACCGGATTGAACTCCCGGATCGGTACACTTGCTTCTTTTCTATAATAATCGATCACTTCTTCCGGTACACTGTCAAAATCTCCCACAATGTAATCCGGCTTGATCTTATGTTCATAAAGAAATGCGAGTCCTTTATCTACTCCGATAATAAATTCTGTCTCTTCTGCCTCAAGAATTGGAAGGACAAAATCTTCTTCCAGCATTCCCCCGCTCACAATAACTGTTCTCTTACACATTGCCGTTTAAAATCTCCATAAACTTTGCTGTATTATCTTTGATATCACCTTTAAAAACGCCTGAACCTGAGACCATTACATTCGCTCCGGCTGCAAGTACTTCTGCCACGTTTTTATGATATATTCCACCATCTACTTCAATATCAGTTGTAAGTCCTTTTTCATTCAGAAGGTTTCTCAATTCACTGATGCGTTCCAGTGATTCCGGAATAAATGCCTGTCCGCCGAATCCCGGTTCTACAGACATGATCAGAAACATCTCTGCCTGATCCAGATATGGAAGCAGTACATCAACCGGTGTCTTTGGTTTAATAGAAATTCCCACTTTCGCTCCTGCTGCATGGATTTTATCAATTGTTGCCTGCAGATCTTCACATGCTTCATAATGAACTGTAACGATATCTGCTCCTGCTTTCACGAATTCTTCCACATAACGGATCGGTTCTGTCACCATGAGATGAACATCCAGTGTCTGTGTTGTTGCTCCCTTGATTGATGCGAGAACAGGCATTCCAAAGGAAATGCTTGGAACGAACATTCCGTCCATCACATCAAAATGAATATACTCTGCGCCTGCTTCTTCTGTTAATTTCAACTGTTCTCCTAAAATCTTGAAATCTGCTGAGAGAATAGATGGTGCCAAAATATTTTTCATAAACTTAATACCTCTTTCTTTCCTTTAGTTCACGGTACATCTCCGTATAATCTTCATATCTGATCTTATGAATCTTCCCTTCTTCAACTGCCTCTTTTACAGCGCATCCGGGTTCATGAATATGGTCACAGCCATTGAACTTGCACTGTCCTTCAAACGGTGTGAATTCTGGAAAATAATATTTTAAATCTTCTTTTTCGAAATCATTGACGTAAAGAGAACTGAATCCCGGAGTATCCATAATATAAGAATCTTCTCCAATCACGATCAGTTCGGAATGTCTTGTTGTATGTTTCCCACGGTCAATCTTCTTACTGATACTTCCTGTCTCCATCTTCACTTCAGACTGCAGAAGATTGATCAGGGATGATTTTCCAACACCGGAAGGACCTGCGATCGAAGTTGTCTTTCCTTTTAAAAGTGATTTTAACTCACTGATATTTTCTTCTTCCTTCGCACTTGTGAAGATTACCGGATATCCGCATCCGGTATAAACTTCTTTCAATTCTGCAATTTCAGGATGGCTTGCAATATCTGTCTTATTAAAACATAATACGACAGGTATCTCTTTTCGTTCCATCATGACAAGAAAACGATCTAACAGATTATAATGTGGTTTCGGTTTTGTCACTGCAAACACAACCAGTGCCTGATCAATATTGGCTACTGCCGGACGAATCAACTCATTCTTACGCGGCAGGATCTCTGTGATATTTCCTGTCATTTCTTTTTCATCAAGTACCTCGATCACAGCATCATCACCGACCAACGGCTTGATTCCGTCTTTTCGAAAAGCACCTTTTGCTTTACATTCAAAAATTCCGGATTCTACTACATTCACGTAGTAGAATCCGGCAATCCCTTTTATTATCTTTCCCTGCATATACTTGCTCTCTGTTATCATTGATTCGTGTTCTCTTCTGTCCCGGAATCATTTCCGGAATCTCCACTATCCGGATCTGATGGCTGAGATCCTTTGCTGACCATATACTGGACAGTTGTTCCTTTTTCTACCTGCGTACCACTGCTGACAGACTGATAGAATACCTGTCCTTCTGGATATTCATCACTATAATCTTCACCAATATACTCTGGTGTAAGTCCTGCCTGTTTCAGCAGTTTCTCGGCTGTGTTTTTATCTTTATAGGACAGATCCGGCACAGTAACCACCGTCAGCTTTGGTCCTTTGCTCACCACATATCCAATTGTTGTACCTTTAGATACTTCTTTTCCGGCATCTGTATCCTGTGAAATAATAACTCCTTCTTCTACAGTATCACTGTAATCTTCCGTTGCATTTCCGGACAAACCTGCCTGTGAAAGTGCTGCTTCAGCATCCGACTGGGACTTTCCGGTAAGTTTAGGAACTGTTGCCGGCTGATTTCCCTTGCTTATTACAAGAGTAACCGTTGTTCCTTCTTTTACTTCTGCACCTTCACTCGGACTGACAGAAACAACTTCTCCCTGTTCCACATCATCACTGTAGACCGGATCACCTTTCTTCACAACAAGATTCTTATCCTGAAGTGCTTTTTCCGCATCAGCTTCCGACATTCCAACAACATTTGGAATGGTTGTTGTCTTTGCTTCCTCACCGGAACTAATCACAACATTGACTGTTGTATGCTTCTTTACTTTCTTTCCATCTGCAGGATCCTGGCTGATAATCTTTCCTTTTGCAACAGTATCGGAAGGCGCAGTTGACTTATGGATTCCGAGATCATATTTGTTCAGTTCTTTCTGTGCTTCCTCATATGTCTTGCCTGTCACATCCGGTACTTTTACCATCTCTGAATCTGTTTGCTGTGTAGTCGTTCCTTTTCCACCTTTAAATACGCCCACTGCATTTCCTACAAGGAACATGATCAAAAGTGCGATCACAACACCGGCAACAACCATAAGAATCTTCATGATCTTCTTCGTGTCTTTATTCACTTCATTCTTCTTACGGCGATTCCGGTCATCATAACGGTCTTTGCGACGGTCGTCGTAGTCATCGTCATCATCATAGCGGCTTCTGCGGCGATCATCGTAGTCATCGTCATCATCATAACGGCTTCTACGGCGGTCATCGTAGTCGTCCTCATAATCATCGTCATAATCGTCATCATAATCGTCGTCATAATCATCATTATAATTCTGACGATTCTTCATACGATTCAGTTCATCCGGTGACATAACAACCGTAGTCCGACCTGTATCCTGGGATGTTGCCGGCATACGTCTTGTCACACCATCAAGAACAACAAAATCCCCTTCCGGATCTACCAGTGAATGCTTCAGATCCTGAAGCAGCTCCTCGCAGCTCATATAACGCTTATTCGGCAGTTTCTGCGTACATTTCATAATAATGCACTCCAGGCTGTACGGAATATCCGGAACTTCTTCTGCTGGAGACTTGATCACTTCATTCAAATGTTTCAAAGCAACCGTCACTGTCGAATCTCCGTCAAACGGAACATGCCCGGTGATCATCTCATACATCGTGATACCTGCTGAATAGATATCACTCTTCTCATCTACAATACCGCCTCTGGCCTGTTCCGGAGATGTGTAATGTACAGATCCCATCACTGTCGTTGTTACTGCCTGTGTTGCCGTTGATGTCGTAGCCCGCGCGATTCCGAAATCAGTAACCTTAACCTTTCCATCTTTGGAAATAATGATATTCTGCGGCTTAATATCCCGATGAATGATATGGCAGTTATGCGCTGCCTGAATACCTGTCACCATCTGGATGGAAATACTGATTGTCTCTTTTGCTGAAAGCTTTCCTTTCTTCTCAATGTAATCCTTCAGCGTAATTCCTTCTACAAGCTCCATGACCATATAATAAAGACCGCGATCCTGCCCTACATCATAGACATTAACTACATTTGGATGCATCAATCCTGCTGCTGCCTGAGCTTCGCTTAAAAACTTCTTAATAAACGTCTCATCCGAACGATATGTGCTCTTCAACACCTTGATCGCAACAAAACGATTCAGCTTATGATCCTTGCCTTTATAGACATCTGCCATTCCGCCAGAACCGATACGGCCAAGTATCTCGTATCGTTTCCCTAAAAATACTCCTTCTTTAATCATACACTCACCTCATCTGCAAATGGCTCAAACAATACCACTCCGATGTTATCTGTTCCTCCATTCTCTTTTGCTGCTTCCACCAGCATCTCACCTGCCTCGACGATATCCCGGCTTCCCTGAACAATATGGAAAAGTTCTTCATCTTCCACCATATTACTTAATCCGTCTGTACACATCAGAATGATGTCTCCCCGTTTCAGACGGTGTTCATAAAAGTCCACATCCACATCAGCTTTTGCACCGATCGCTCTTGTGATAATATTCTTATCCGGATGATGCTTCGCTTCTTCCGGCTTAATTCCACCGAGACGTACCATCTCTTCTACAAGAGAATGATCCTTACTTAGCTGTTGGATCCCCTGATTGATCAGATACAGACGGCTGTCTCCTACATTGGCAAAATACAGCATCTGTTCTTTCACAGTAGCGGCAACAACCGTTGTTCCCATCCCCTTCAGATGTTCGTCACTGGATGCTTCTTTGATAATCTCACGATTGGCAGACTTGATTGCTTTCACTAGAACACGTTCGATATCCTCTCCCTCACTCTTCGCAATCTCTTTGATCATCACTTCCACAGTACACTTGGAAGCATAATCTCCTGCCTGATGGCCACCCATACCATCCGCTACCACGAACAGGTTCTGGAGAATACCCAGTGGTTTTCCCGTCGTAAAGACGTAGTCCTGATTTACCTGTCGCACCATTCCAACATCTGTAATTGAAAATGTCTTCATACCTTCTATTCTCCTTCAGTTTCTACGTAGCGGCGCCTGAGCTGACCGCAGGCTCCGTCAATATCAGAGCCCATTTCCCTTCTTATAGTAACATTTATTCCGCTTTTTTCAAGTTTATTTTTGAAATTCAAAGCACTTTTCCGGCTTGGACGAACAAAATCACGCTCTTTTACCGGGTTGACCGGTATCAGATTGATATGACAGTTCTTATGCTTTAATAAATGAATCAGTTCCTGTGCATCTTCATCCGTATCATTCACACCATGTACAAGACTGTACTCAAAGCTCACTCTCCGGCCGGTTTCTTTGAAATATTCGTCACAGGCTGCGAGTACTTCTGTGATATCATATTTATTTGCAACTGGCATCAATTTTCTTCGTTTTTCCTGATTGGAACCGTGAAGCGAAAGTGCAAGTGTAATCTGTAAATGCTCTTTCGCCAGTTCTTTCATCTTTGGAACTATTCCACAGGTTGATACGGTGACATTTCTCTGACTGATATTCAGTCCATGCTCATCTGTAAGTAAATGAATAAACTTCAGGAAATTATCGTAATTATCCATCGGTTCTCCGGTTCCCATGATCACCACATTCGAAACCCTCTCACCACTTATCTTCTGAATCTGATAGATCTGTCCAAGCATCTCAGACGGAGAAAGATTTCTCACCAGACCTCCGATCGTTGATGCACAGAATGCACATCCCATCCTGCAACCGACCTGGGAGGAAATACAGACAGAATTTCCATGCTTATATTTCATAAGAACACTTTCGACTACATTTCCATCATAGAGACGGAACAGGAACTTGTTCGTACCGTCAATCTGGGAAATCTGTCTCTCCAGCATAACAACCGGGAGAATCTCATAATTCTCTTCCAGTTTTTCCCTCAAAGCCTTTGAAAGATTCGTCATCTCATCAAAATGATCTACCAGCTTCACATGCAGCCATTCATAAATCTGTTTTGCACGAAATGCTTTTTCTCCGATCGTCGCCATCTCTTTCTGTAATTCTTCATATCCATAAGCACGGATATCCTTCTTCATCTTAAAGTTTTCCTCCTGTATTTCGTTTTTTCTGTGAGTTATTCACATTATTTGTCTGTTTTTTCTATTTTTTCACATTTCCTGAAAATCATGCTTTTTTCTTTAATCTTGCAATAAAGAATCCGTCACAATCGTGAACTCCCGGGAAAAATTGGATACATCCCTTCTCGATCACATCACTTCGTAACTCCTTGCAAAGATTTTCTGTAATATCGTCCAGTTCAAATTGTGGGTATTCTTTCAAGAACCAGTGTACATTGTCCATGTTTTCTCCCGGATTTACGGTACATGTGCTGTACACCAATGTGCCACCATCCTTGACGATTGCCTGTGCGCAAGTCAGAATCTTTCTCTGCAAATCTGCAAGTTCTTCAAGATCTTCCGGTTGTACGCGATATTTCAGATCTGGTTTTTTGCCAAGAACGCCAAGACCTGAACATGGAAGGTCTGCAATCACAAGATCCGCTGTTTCCTTATCATACTCATCAAATACAGAGGCGTCCTTGCATACAGCACAAATATTTCCAAGTCCGGAACGGTCGATATTCTGCCAGATCAGATCTGTCTTATATTCGGTCAGATCTCTTGCTTCAACCCGTCCTGTCTTTTCTTCTGTTCTGTTCTCTCTCGCTGCCACTTCATCTGCCAGCTGAAGTTTCTCTGCCACATGAAGTGATTTTCCTCCCGGTGCTGCACAGACATCAATTACATGATCGCCGGCTTTTAGATCTGCCAGTTCTCCGACAAACATAGAACTGATATCCTGTACTGCAAAGAGTCCTTCCTGAAAACTTTCCAGACCTTCCAGATAATCATAATCTGAAAGATAAAACGCATAAGGAAGATACGGATGTGCTTCTACTTTCGCTCCTTCTGCTTCCAATTTTTCTTTCAATACTTCCGGTGTAACCCGGTTCATACAACATCGGATCGTAATTGGCTTCTCTTTCTGAAAATCTGCTGCCATCTTCTCTGTGATCTCTTCCCCATATTCTTTCTTCCATAAAGAAAGAATCCATTCCGGGACAGAATATTTCACAGACAATCTCTGTACATCTTCTTTTGGATACTCGATCTCGTCCATCTTGCGGACAACATTTCTCAGAACTCCATTCACATATCCCCGCAGACCTGAAAATCCTTTTCGAACTGCAAGCTTTACTGCCTCACTGCACACCGCATGATCCGGTACGCTATCCATATATTTCAGCTGATAGACACTGCTACGAAGAAGATTACGGATGACCGGTTTCATCTTCTTAACCTTTGTCTTAGAAATCTGATTCAAAATATAATCAATTTCTATCATATGTTCCAGAGTACCTTCCACAACTCTGGTGATAAATGCACGCTCACATTTCTCAAGATATTGATATTTTGACAGAACATCGCCAAGAATCTTATGACTATATGCTCCATTCTCTGTTATTTCCATCAAAATCTCTAGAACGATCTCTCGTTCATTGATCTGCTTTCCCATAAATAATCTCCTATTCTCCGCATTTTGGAGGTTGGCTCTGAACAGTTACAGCATTTTTTCTTTTTATCAGTCATTCCTTCTTCGTCCATTTGTCAGGATCAACAAACGTAAAAGCTGTAAAATCATTGCGGCCGCACTTGCCACATATGTCATTGCTGCTGCCCGAAGTACCTTCTTCACTCCACCAACTTCGTCTTCACGGAGCATTCCTGAATTTCCAAGTACCTTCACCGCTCTTCTGGAAGCATTGATTTCCACCGGAAGTGTTATAAGATGAAATGCCACAGCTACCATAAAGAGCAGAATTCCGATATCAATAAGGAAGCTGGACATCTGGCCATTCATAAACAGGCCGATAATGATCAACGGCCAGGAAATCATGGAACCGAAATTTACGACCGGCACAAGTGCCCCACGGATTGATAAAGGTGCATACCCTTCAAAATGCTGTACTGCATGACCACACTCATGTGCCGCAACTCCGATTGCTGCTACAGAAGTTGAATTATAAACCGGATCAGAAAGTGCCAGTGTCTTGTTTCTCGGATCATAATGATCGGTCAGATTTCCAGCGATATGAGTCACCTGCACATCATAGATTCCATTTCTTCTGAGAATCTGTTCTGCCGCTTCTCGTCCTGTCATTCCTGAATAACTGCGGATCTTCGAATATTTTGCAAATGTTCCTTTCACCTGGGACGATGCGAGCAGGCTGAGAACCACACCGATCAGTACCAGTATATAAGTCCAGTCATAATAAAATCCATAATACATACTAAAACTACCTCCTGTTATCTATCTGCAGTCCCCCTCCAGAAGTCCTCTTATTCCTGTGTAAATTTAACTCCGCTTTCAATTGTGTATCCCCTTAAGAAAGCTCCTGTATCCATTCTCTTTTTCCCCGGAATCTGAAGTTCCAGAACTCGTAAGACACCATCCCCTGTCTGAACAGTAAAGGAATCTTTCTCTACACTCAACACTGTTCCAGGCTCTGCTTTTACCGTGCCATCAGCCTCTGCTTTTGCTCTCCAGATCTTCACTACCTTTTTGTCCCAATGTGTGTAAGCACTTGGCCAGGAATTCAGGCCACGCACCAGACGTTCGATCTGTACTGCGGATGTATTCCAGTCAATATTTCCAAGCTTCTTATCGAGCATTCTGGCATATTCTGTCGGGCTTTCTCCCTGCTTCTCGAAAGTTGCCGTATGATCTTCAATAGCTTTCAGAGTCTCTACACAAAGCTTTGCTCCTGCCTCTGCAAGCTTATCATGAAGGCTTTCTCCTGTCTCATCTTCTGTGATCGGCACTTCAACCTTCTGGATCATGTCGCCTGTATCCAGTCCTTCGTTCATCTGCATTGTTGTAACACCTGTCACTTCCTCGCCATTGATGATAGACCACTGGATTGGCGCGGCACCACGGTATTTCGGAAGTAGAGATGCGTGTACATTAATACATCCGTATGGTGTCATCTCCAGAATTTCTTTCGGAATGATCTGACCAAATGCAATGACAACCATCACATCTGCATTGTATTTTCTCAGTTCTTCTACACATTCCGGATCACGGATCTTCTTTGGCTGATAAACCGGAATTCCATGTTTTATCGCAGCTTCTTTCACCGGGGTTGGCTGCATCTCTTTACCACGTCCTTTTGGTTTATCTGGCTGGCTCACTACGAGACATACCTCATGTCCTGCTTCCACCAGTGCCTCCAGTGTTCCCACGGAGAAGTCCGGTGTTCCCATGAAAATTATTCTCATCAATTATTCCTCCACTTCGTATTCCATATCTTCCTCGTTGTAGGCCGGTGAATCATGCAGTTCTCCTTCTACTTTCTCTACATAGAGGTGTCCTCCCAGGTGATCGATCTCATGACAGAATGCTCTTGCAAGAAGTTCTTCTCCTTCTATCTCGAATTCCTCCATATTTTCATCCAGCGCACGTACCTTTACGTGATTCGGACGAGTCACGATTCCCCATTTTCCCGGCACACTTAAGCAACCTTCTTCGCCTGTCTGCTCACCGGATGTCTCAACAATCTCAGGATTGATCAAAACGATCGGACCCTCTCCGACATCAATCACTACAATCTGTTTGAGAATACCAACCTGCGGTGCTGCAAGACCCACCCCCATCTTCTCATACATCGTATCAAGCATATCTTCAATTAAAATCTTTGTACGAAGTGTCATCTTCGTCACTGGTTTACACTGTTTTTCAAGAACATCATCGCCCATCTCTCTTACTTCTCTGATTGCCATTATTCTTTCCTCTCTTTTCTATAAATTCATCGGGTTAAAATCGAATTGGATTCTCATTTTCTGAAACCCTGAGTTAATTTCTATATATTGTTCCATCCTGTCTTTTAATACAACTAAGGTTCGGTATTCCGGCGCTTTTACGTAAATCACTCTCCGGTAAATATCTTTGATCTTATCCACTCCCGGACTTGCCGGGCCGATCACATCGAGCTGTGCTTGACCTTTGATCCGCAAAATGTATTCCTTCAGATACTTGCACGCTTTCTCTAAAAGTACCTCATCTTCACATGCTGCAAGTACTGCCATCAGGTTCTCCACCGGTGGATATCCCATCAGACTGCGGTAACGGATTTCTTTCTCATAGAATGCTTCATAATCCTGCGCTGCTGAAGCCTCGATTGCATAATGCTCCGGATCGTAAGTCTGAATCACGACCTCACCCGGTCTGTCACCTCTTCCGGCACGACCTGCTGCCTGTGTCAAAAGCTGAAATGTTCGCTCACCGGAACGATAATCATCTGTATAAAGAGACATATCTGCTGCCAATGCACCGACTAATGTGACCTTTGGAAAATCATGTCCCTTTACGATCATCTGTGTTCCCACAAGAATATCCGCCTCTTCATTCGCAAAGGCAGATAAAATCTGCTCATGGGAATCCTTTTTCTTCGTCGTATCCATATCCATGCGGAGTACTCTTGCCTGTGGGAATCTTGCCTTCACCATGTCCTCGATCTGCTGGGTTCCTGCGCGGAATTCTCCGATATAACGGGAACCGCATTCCGGACACTCCGTCACCTTCGGCTGTTCATAACCACAGTAATGACAGACCATTTTCCCGCCTTTGTGTACCGACAAGGATACATTACAGTGCGGGCATTTCACTACATGGCCACATTCTCTGCAGGAAATAAAACCAGAATATCCTCTGCGATTCAAAAACAGCATGATCTGCTCTTTTGCATTCAGTCTGTCTTCAATCAGTTCCTGCAGCTTCTCACTCAAGATGGAACGGTTTCCATTCTTCAGTTCCTTTCGCATATCAACTGTATGCACATTCGCCATCTGCTGCATATGAGAACGATTCTTCATCTCGTAAAGCTGATACTCACCAAGCCTTGCCCGATACATTGCCTCCATTGACGGAGTTGCACTTCCGAGCACAACGCTTGCATCTTCTACTTCTGCCCTGTGGACTGCTACTTCTCTTGCATGATAACGTGGCACCTGCTCACTCTTGTAGGTTGGTTCATGCTCTTCGTCAATAACGATCAGACCCAAATCCGGAAATGGAGTAAAAAGTGCAGAACGTGGTCCGATCATCACATCGACCTCGCCCCTCTTTGCACGCATCATCTGATCGTAACGTTCTCCGGCAGACAGTCTTGAGTTCATGATAGAAACTCTGTCGCCGAAACAGCGGTAAAACCGCATCACTGTCTGATAGGTCAGTGCGATCTCCGGAATCAGAACAATTGCCTGTTTTCCCTGGTCAACAACCGTGCGGATCATCTCCATATAGACTTCTGTCTTTCCACTTCCAGTCACTCCGTGAAGCAGATAAGTTCTCCTTGTTCCACACAGATAGTCTTGCCGGAACCCCTGGATCACATGCTGCTGTTCTTCCGTATAGATGATCTCCTGTTGTGATTTCTTTGCCTGTTTCACCGGATTACGGTATACCTGCTCTGACTCTATCTTCAACACGCCCTGCTCTTCCAATGCCCGGATCACAGGCAGTGTCACATTTAATTTTTTCGTCACCAGCTCATAATCCAGAATTGGGGCTTCCTTCAAAGCTTCCAAAAGCCTTGCTCTTGCTTTCTGATTCTTCTTCTGATAAAAAGCCAGCTTCTCCTGACTCTCTTCCTCAGTAAGCAGCAAACGGAGATGTTTCTTTACCTTCGCATTCTCCTTCTGCTTGATTGGCAGCACTGTCTTAAGCGCCTGGATCATCGTTCCGCCATACTGCTCTTTCATCCATGCCGCCAGCGCGATCAGTCTCGCTTCGATTGCCACACTGTTTCTGGAAATGTCTGTAATCTCCTTCACCTTTGACAGATCATAATTGCAAGTCTCTGATAATGAAGTCACATAACCTTTGATCTGTCGGTTTCCTTTTCCAAAAGGGATAATTACTTCCAGCCCCGGATACAGCTCGTCTTTCAGTCGTTCCGGTATTCGGTACTGAAAGATCTTATCCAGTTTTTCATGTTGTATATCTACAATAACATCTGCAAACACAATCTTATTTCTCTTTTAATTCTTCCAGAACTTCTTTGATCAGCACGCGCTCATCCATCGGATGCTTCACGCCGCAGATCTCCTGATAGTCCTCATGTCCTTTTCCTGCCAGCACAATAACATCACCCGGTTCGCCGTGTTCGATTGCATATTTGATTGCCTCTTTACGATCACAGATTTCCACATATTTTCCATCTGTCTTTGCGATTCCGGTTTTGATATCGTTAATAATATCCTGTGGTTCTTCAAATCTCGGATTATCTGATGTAATGATTGTCAGGTCTGCCAGTCTTCCGGATACCTCACCCATCTCGAATCTTCTGTCTTTCGAACGGTTTCCGCCGCATCCGAACAGACATACAAGACGCTTCGGATTATATTCTTTCAATGTTGTCAGAAGACTTTCAAGACTCATCGCATTGTGCGCATAATCGATCATCAGTGTAAAATCATCAGACACCTTGATCATCTCGATACGTCCTTTTACCTTTGCCTTCTTAAGTGCATCTTTGATCATCTCAACCGGCACCTGGAAATGGCGGCAGACTGAGATTGCAGTCAGTGAATTGTAAACACTGAACTTGCCTGGAACATCGATTTCCACATCAAAGTCCATCACGCCTGCAACATGGTATGCAACACCAAGATATCCTGGTCTGGATACCAGTTCTACATTCTCTGCGCGAAGATCTGCCTCCGGTGAAAATCCAAATGTCTCAATCTTACATGTAGACCCTTTAAATACATCTTTGAAATACTTGTCATCCACATTGGCGATTCCGAGCTTACACTGTTTGAACAAAAGCCCTTTGCATCTCTTGTAATCATCAAAATCCTTATGCTCATTCGGACCAATATGATCTCTTCCAAGATTTGTGAAAATACCGATCTCAAATGGAATTCCCGCTGTTCTGTGAAGCATCAGTCCCTGTGATGAAACTTCCATAACAACACAGTCACAGCCAGCTTCTACCATCTCTGCAAAATATTTATGGATTGTATAAGACTCCGGTGTTGTATTACATGCCGGGATCTTCTTGTCTCCGATAATTGCCTCGATTGTACCGATCAATCCAACCTTGTGTCCTGTCTCTTCAAGAATAGACTTGATCATGTAAGTTGTTGTTGTCTTTCCTTTTGTTCCTGTAATACCGATGACTTTCATCTTATCTGCCGGATATCCAAAGTAAGCCGCTGACATCAGAGCCAGTGCATAACGAGTATCCTCTACCTTAATTACAGTCACATTTTCCGGCACTTCGACATCTTTCTCTACAACAACAGCTGCCGCACCTTTCGCCGCAACATCCGCTGCATATTTATGTCCATCAGATACTGCTCCGCTGATACACACGAAAACAGATCCTTCTTCCACTTTTCTTGAATCATTGATCAGTGTTGTTACTTCCGTAGAATCACTTCCCTGTACTACTGTGTAGTCCAGGCGTTCTAATAATTTATCTAATTTCATGATCTAACCCTCCTGTTCTGAACTGGTGTATTGCATCATTGACTTTCAGGCAAATAACGATTGTCTTAACCTTTATAGAATAACATAATCTCACCACATATGCAAAAAAACCTACATAATCTTTCGTCCTGTTTTCGTCTTTCGAATCAGCCAGACACATCCAAATGACAATAACACAAGTCCCACACTCACTACCGGAATCATGATCCAGGCTGAAAATGTCTCTGGCTTAATATTTCTCTTATAAACATCAAGAAACATGATATGGATCAAATAAATCCCAAAGGAACATCCACAAAATCTGTCAATCCACTTCTTTGCCTGTTCGGACGGATTGAATTCGCTCTTTTTCAATCGTACTAACATAAGAAATGCCATCGTTGCTGCCAGTGCAAGCAGTGGATTACCATATTCCAGCAGACGTTCATAATGTTCTCCATCCTGCAAGGTTGCCGCATAAGTCAGCCCATAATTTAATGCCATGCATACTACAAAAATACCTGCCGGAATCATTTTCCCCTTCATCACATGCTTACGATATTTATATATATAATATCCGATAAATACATAATAAGAATAGATTCTGTCTCCCACCATTGGGACAGAATAATACATCTTTTCATCAAAAAATGTGGAAATATAATTGAACAAAACAGCCGCCGTAATCACCACAAGAAATGCGCGTTCCATCCGAAGGTTCATCCCTTTACACATAACCTGGAAAAAAGGAAGTACCAGATAGATCGGAATCATTGCATACAGATACCACAGATGCTGTTCTACCGGCTTATATAATAAATCTTTGATTTGATAAGGATCCTTCATATAAACTGCATTCCAGATCATATATATTACACTCCACACAAGCAGAACAATTAGAAAACGAAAGATTCTTTTTGCATGTTTATGAAGTGATTCCTGTCTTCCAAGCAGAAGTGCTCCTGTAATCATGAAAAAACATGGTACACTTATCCTTGCCAGTAGATTTAATAGCAGTGAAAAACTGTACTCCCCAATCGTAATATCGCCATAGGCTCTGCAGTAATAGTTTGATACATGGATCACAATAACAAATATAAAAGAAATCATTCGAATCAATTCCAGATTATAATTTTTCTCTTTCAATGCACGTTCCTCTTTCTATCTCTTCTAAATTCCATCTTTTTTCTTCTTTCCGTCCGGTTTATAAAATGTGCCTTTCACAACCGCACCCTTTCCGTAACGATTGTTCAGCTGTTCCAATGCGGCATTTAATTTCTTATGTTTCTCGTCCGGTTCTTTTGGAAATTCAATATCAAAAATTGTCAGCTGCTCCGGTGCATTCTCTTCTACTAACTTTGACGTTCGGATTCCGAGCAGACGGACAGGTTCTCCACTCCAGCTTTCACGGAACAAATTACAGGCTGTCTCACATAAGATAACCGGATCATTCGTTGGCTTTTGAAGCTGCACCTGATGCGACATATTTCTGAAATCATAGTAGCGTACCTCCATACTCACCATCCCGGCTTTCTTGCCTGCCTTCTTCAGCCTGCTTCCCACGCTCTGTGCAAGCTCACGAAATACATCTTTCGCTTCTTCATAAGTCGTTGCATCCTCTGACAGAGTCGTTGAATTTCCTACTCCCTTTGCCTCTTCCGGTTCATACTGTACCTTATCGTCTCCGATTCCATTTGCAAAATTCCAGAGCATCCGTCCATGACTTTTTAAATGCAGCGTAATTACATTTACATCCGCACGAGCAAGATCTCCAATTGTATTAATTTCAAGTTTCTTAAAGACTTCCACACTTGAACGCCCTGCCATAAAGAGTTCTCCGATCGGAAGTGGCCACATTTTCTGAGGAATCTCTTCCGGAAATAATGTATGGATCCGATCCGGTTTCTGAAAATCCGAAGCCATCTTCGCTAACAGTTTATTACTGGAGATTCCAATATTCACCGTGAATCCAAAACGTCTCTTTACCTCTTCCTTAATCTCCATCGCCCCGTCCACCGGTGTTGGATAGCGCCCGGCAAGCTCTGTGAAATCCATATAACATTCATCGACACTGACCTGCTCGATCTTCTTTGTATATGTCCGCAGGAAATCCATCAGCATCCGGCTCTTTTCTCGATACATCTTATGATTCGGCGGTGCTGTCACAAGGTTCGGACATTTTCGAAATGCATTTACTACAGGTTCACCCGTCTGAATCCCATAGG
>ENA-OUQW01001574-OUQW01001574.1-human-gut-metagenome-genome-assembly--contig:-NODE-1574-length-22797-cov-42.394952_pt1 | contig 22797 bp, 20 predicted proteins | sample MGYA00248464_ERZ548849 | MGnify/ENA primary metagenome ERZ548849 (study PRJEB26491, sample SAMN04978193) | human gut metagenome | host: Homo sapiens | study: EMG produced TPA metagenomics assembly of... | reverse complement strand
GATAATATGCAAAAAGATATTTCTTATGATACAAGAAAATTATTTGCTAAAGAATTTATCCTTAATAACATTGATTATTATAAGCAAATACTAGATTTTATTAAATACGTTATAGCCAATAAAATTAAAACAGGCTGCCAAACGTCTAATGAGGCAGCTAAATCATTTATCTTAAGAAATAAAAAAAATCCATATATAATGAAATATAGGGATTTTTTTACTAAAGAAGTAATTAAAGCTTATGAGTTTTATAATATAGATTAGTAATAAATTTATTAAAATACCTTATTATCACTTATTAGTGACTCATCTATACAAATAAAAAAATAATGATATAATAGTTATGAAAGTTTATTTTAAATAATAATTTAGGAGGCAAGAAGAAATGACTTATGAATTAACAGAAAAAGAAGCAGAATTAACAAGAATGTTATTAATTGAGGAATTAGATCAAGTAAATCAATTAATTGAAGAATCAAATGAAAATGATAAAAAAGAATTAACAAAGCAAGCTGAAATGATGCAAGCAATTATTGATAAGCTATCAAAGTAAATTATTAAATGCATTTTCTAACAAAAGGAGATGTTTTTTTTAAGATTAAGAAGAAACATTTATTTTTCATCCTATTAGTTAAAAAAGAGAAATAAAGGCTAAGGTGTATTTCTTTATAACAGCGTTAATTCAGGTTGATGTTTTAGAATAAATCATTATAGGGTTATAAATTAACAAGACCTCGAAATAGGGATAGAGGCAAGTATCGAAGATATGTTTGAAGCCGAAAGTTCGGTCATTTAATTGCAGGTGAATTTCTAATAAGTTGTAAGGAAATAATGATTATATTTGCTAAATATGCTAAAATATAACTATTAAATATACGAAACGTTTTATCTTTGGAAGCAGGTGATATATGTGGATAAAAAATATCTAAATAAAATAGCTGATTTGATATATGAATGGGTTAGAATGGAACAAGATAATAGAGAAGATGACCCTAATTTTAGAGGAAATACATCAAAAGAATTAACTCAATTTATTCAATATGTTTTATCAAGCAAGAAAAGAAAATTAAAAGAATGTCTTTATCAAGGTAAAATTTATAGATATTTACATCCTATAAAATATTATTATCCAACTCCAGATGTTAAAATAAGTGATTTATATTATTCTTGGACAAAAAAATCTGATTTTCACGAAGTCGCTAAATTTGAGGAAAAATCCTATGATGGTGTAACCATAATTGAAGGAGATACTGAAACTGAATTTGGAATTGATGTTGTAGCCTTTGATAAGTATTATCACAAAAAGACAAGAAAAAGAATACTTTGGGGTGCAATTCCCAATGAAAATGAAATAATTTTCACCATGAGTGAAAGATATATAAAAAATATATATAAATGTAACGCTTATGAGCAATGTGATGAATGTGGTAAAATATTTGCAGTAAAGCATACAATAATTTCTACTGGAGATGATATTTATAAATGTCCATATTGTAGTTATGAAATGAAGCATAATAAAGATTCATATTTGGGTTATCATTTTCAAGCTGAATGTAAAAAAATAGAAGATGCACATCTAAATAAATATGATGAGCTCATTTTAAAATTATAAGAAAGGAACTTTTTTAGTTATGTACATTGATAAATTTAAAAATAAAGGTTAAGCAAATTCTAGGAATATTAAATGAAGGACAACCTAAATGCAGTCTTAAAACTTTGCAAATTAAAAAGAATAAATTAGACTTAGATATTCAAAATACTTTTGAAAAATAAATGATAGGTGAAATATCAAAAACTGAATATGATGAGTTTATGTTAAAATTAAAGGATGAAAATACTCAAATTGAGTTTTAAATAAATCAATATAAAATTAATAAGATTCGCATGAAGCCTCTTTATAAAAATTTAAGAGCATTTATTGAAAAAAATAAAGAAATGTAAATATCATTATAATGAAGAAGATTTGAGTGTTTTCAAATAAGCAATTGAAAGAATTGAAGTGAAAAGAATTTCTCGTAAGGAAAAACATATTAAAGTTAAATATAAGGTACAATGACTTAATTGCAATTTGAGCAATTAGGCTTTTTTGCTTTGTCGAAATATGTTAAAATATATTATAAATGAAGTACAAATAAAAATAAGAAAGAAGTGAATATTTATGAGAAATAATTCCAGAGTAAAGTTAGTTTTAGGAAATGGTTTTGATTTGTTTTGTGGTTTAAAAACGAAATATATAGATTTTTTTAAAAGTGAAAAGAGGAAATATGATGAAATAAAAAAATGGAGAAATTTTTTTATAGGCAAAGAAGGAAATTTAGATGTATATATTAAAAGAAGTTCTTTCAATTGGGAAAAATTATGGGAACAATTACCAAATGAATCTGAATGTAATATTTGGGATATATATTTTGCGCTTGAGATAGGCGAAAATGATTATAAATGGTGTGATATAGAAGCAGAAATGCTAAAAACTTTCATAAATCATGAAAAAAAATTTAATTGGGATACGGTTTTTAGTATAGTATGTAATAGGAATTATGATGATGAATTAGATCATGAAATCTTAATGGCTGCGTATATAATTCATAAAGCCCCTCTGATTTTAACATGGGCTGATTTTTACGTTTTTTTATTACAGGAACTTAATAAATTTGAAAAGAATTTTGGAGAATATGTTAGAAATGAATATGAAACTAATTATGAAGATAAGGTATTACCGAATGCAAAAAAAATTATAGATTTTTTTGAAAATAAAGGCTTGGGAAAAATTGTATCAACTGAAACCTTTAATTATACAGATAATAATATAAAAAGTGAATCTAATGGGATATCAATTTTTGATACAATTCATCATATAAATGGTAATTATAATAATCCTATATTTGGTATTGATTCTAGCAAAATTAAGGTTGAATCACCAATTGTTTTCTTTACTAAAGTTGCACGTAGAATGCAGGGATTAACTCAAATAAATAATGATTCTTTTTTAACATTTGGTTTTGATTTTGATACTTTAATTATATTTGGTCATTCGTTAAATGAACATGATTATAGTTATTTTTTTCCAATTTTTGATTATTTAGATATGACGAATATTACTAAAAATACAGCTTTAGTTTTTGCGTATTATATATATGACGAAGAAAAAAGGAATATTATTTTATTAGATTTGACATCAAGAATAATTCGAATTATTGATGCATATGAATCTTATGCTGGTGTAAAAAAAGCACATAGGTTAATTGATTCACTTACGGCTCAAGGAAGAATAATTCTAAAAGAGATACCAAATAGTTAAAATTATTAATACTGCCAATGGTCACAGGATGCGGTAAGACATTATTCGCTGTTTTTGATGTGTTACAATTTGAACCCAAAAGAGTACTCTACATTGTTCATAATGAAAATATTTTAAAGTCGGCAAAAGCTTCATTTGAAAGAGTGATTAAAACTAAAAAATGCGTTTTTTTTAGTGGTGGAAAAAAGAAATTAACGAAGATTTTCTATTTTCAACTGTACAGACAATGAGTAAAGATAATAATCTTTCTTTATTTCATGATGATTCTTTTGATTATATGTTTTGTATTGATGATTATTGTTTATTTTATTGCTAAGTTTTCAGCTTTTTACTCACTTTTAGCATTAGTTATTCCATTTTATATCTATTATGATATGAAATCATCTTTTGGCGTTGAAAAAACATATGTAATAAATTATTTAGATGATATTTATTATGAAATGAAAAATGAGAAAAATAATAAACAATCTACATTGCAAATTTTAAGATGGTTATCTCTTATTTTGATTTTTGTTCCTTGTCTTATTGTTACTTTTAAAACAATTCCTAATGAATTTAATGAACATAGTGCTGTTTTGATGTATATTATAGTAACATTTATTTCAGTTATGATTGGATTAATTTGTTATTTTGCATTTATACCTAAAAAATTTAAAAAGAGAATTTATCAAAATGAAATTAAAAGTTATTTTGCATCATTAATATATTTAATCTTAATTGCTATTACAAATGTATTTTCTACTACAATATTTGCTATAAATCATGCTTATTGGTATACAACAATTTCTTCAATTTTGGCCTTGATTATAAGTGCAATTGAATTTGCAATTAATTCAAAAAAACATAATGAATATAAATTAATGTATGAAGAATATAATCATGAAGAACGTCAATTATTTCCAGATGACTATAAATTCTAGTAACTAAAATAGTTACTTTGTTTGAAATTGGTAACTAAAATAGTTACTTTTCCTTTTATTAGAAAATTTTATGCTAATATTGCGTTGTAAATTGATTTACAACAAAAATCTAATAGAAGGAGAACGATAATTATGAAGATTAAGGATAACATTGAAGAAAAAAATCTTATTTTATTTAAAGAAGGAAAGAATAAAACAGATTTAAAAGACAGATTAAACCTTCACTATTTAAAATATTTAAATACAACTTATACTGTTGGAAAATATGATAGTATTCATTTTTCTTCTCCAGTAAATGCAAAAATAGATTATTTAGCATTATATTCACAACCTTCTGAATACAATAAAACATCAAATACTGCAGTTTGCTTTTTTGAAGATGATATTAAATTTGATGGGAAAAATGGATTGTGGAATGCTATCTATTATAATGATTCAAAGCTTATCGAACAATATAGAGAGCGATTTAAAAATGTTAAATATTTTATTTCACCTGACTATAGTCAAATTGGAGATGCTCCATTTTGGCTTAATTTATTTAATTTACAACGTTCTAGAATAGTTTCTTTGTTTCTAGTACAAGAATTTAACAAACTTGTATATCCATTAATTACATATTCAAATGAAAATTCATTTGAATATATGCTAGATGGACTTGAAGAATGCAATGTTGTTGTATTCTCTTTAAAAGGAGCATTAAAAACTAACGAACAGCTTGATATGTTAAAAAAAGCTATATCAATAACAATAAATAAATTAACAAAGCTAACAAGTATTATTGTTTATAGTGTATCATTATATGATGAAAAAGTTCGTGATTTATTTTCAAGTGCTATTAATAAAGGTATTGAAATTATAATTCCAAATAATATTTTAATGGAAAGAAATAAGGTATTAGGAGGGTTTTATAATGGGAAGAATTAAAAAAATAGGTGGTGTTTCAGGTACGAGTGGTTCACCACAACTTTCAATTTTTAATTCTGAACATGATGCTAAAGTTAAAGAGCTTGAATCAAAACTATCTTTTAATTCTAATGAATTAAGTTACGCTGAAAGTAAAATTAAAATTGAAACTTATTTGTTAAATAAAAACCATCCTGTAGGTGGTTCTAAGGCAAAATTTTTTATTGATTATTTGGGATATTCAAAAGATAATCCAAAACAATTTTTTAATGCTATTTATTTGGCAATTGATGGCAAAATACCTATAAAAGAACGTGATACTGCACATGGACATGTTTTGGAATTTCATGAGAAAATAAGATCTATTTCTGGTAAATATTACGAAGTTAATATTGCTGTTTCTATACAAAAAGATCACGGGAAATTGACTTATAGAATTATAACTGCTTATCCTGATAAGAAAGGGGAAAAATAATATGAAATTGTATGATAAAGTTATTTTGACAGAAGAATTTGATGATTATAAGGCTGGAACTGAAGGAATTGTTGTTGAGTTATATGATGATTTAGCATATCTTGAAATGATTGACTCAGACGGTAATACTTTAGGTGTCATATATGATGTTCCTTTATCTATTCTAGAATTTCAAAGTAATTAAATAAAAATATAATAAAACTCTTAAATTTAAATGCATATTAAAGTGAAAATATTTAAGAGTTTTATTTATGATTGAGTTTTAATATCATATAAGCTTATTCTTTATATGTTTTGCATACGAACGAATGTCATAGGGCGACTAGTCAATCATATCAAAGGATTATGAATTATTTTAAGCCAAAATTTATGTTGGGTTTAACGGCTACACCCGATAGATGTGATGGTGAAAATGTTTATAAACTTTTTGATTATAATATAGCATCTGATATAAGAATGGAAGAAACTTTAAATTATGATAATTATTTTAAATCTAATAGGATTTTTCATTGGCAATCACCAAATGGGACGATACAAGATAGTAAGGAAGGTATTATTTTTACTAAGGGAACGAAACCACTGCATCTTTTTGTTAGAAAAGATAAAAAAGAAAATATGTATTTTATATATGTTGGTAAAGTAAGACCTATTTATTATGATGGAAATAAACCTATAACAATAGATTTTGAATTAGAGTATGAGCTTCCAAAAACAATTTTTGAAGAAATGCAAAAAGTAAAGAAAATATAAAAAGATTGAATTGATGTTAAGATATAAATGTATGCTTTATCAATGTATGAAGAATACCTATTAGTTATATTAAAAGGCGTAAGACCATGTGATGTAAGGCTTCATCCTACTAATAAAAGAGGGAAAATTGCACTAATAAAAAGTAAAACAAATCGTATTTATGGATATGTTGATTTTATATCAATAGATCAAATATCTTATGAAGATTATGTGTATTGGCATGTTGGGGAAAATTTCACATATGAAGATGCTGAATATGAAATTGAATCTAACAATTATTTAGGTCAAAATAAATTTAAAAGAGCATATATGTATAATTTTAAAAATCCAGTGTTATTTGATATTCCTAAGAAAATAACAATATTAAATAAAACAGGTTCTTGGATTGAATTTGATGAAAAAGAAATTCAAGAAGGATATAAGAAGCAATCATTGTTTTAATTGACATCTCTTTTTTAAGAGGTGTTTTTTACTTTTTAGACTTTATATGGTACAATTTTAGATGGAAGTTGGTGATTACATGCCAAAATTTAATGATGATATAATTGGGAAAAAAGTTATGCAACATTGTGGAATGAACGCTACATGTATTGCTTATAGGGGGAATAAGGATATTGATATTAAATTTGAAGATGGTACAGTTGTTTATCATAAAACAAAAATTCATTTTATAAATGGTGGCATTGCTAATCCAAATATAAACATTGCGGCAATAAATGGCAAAAAATATTCTATTGTTAAGCGTGATGAGGTGTTAAATAAATCTATTATTATGAAAAATGGTCAAGCTGCTACCTGTATTAATTATAATAATGCAAAGGATATTGATGTTAAATTTGAAGATGGTACAATTGTTTATCATAAAACAAAAAATTGTTTTATTAATGGTAGTATAAGTAATCCTAATTTTAATCCTTCAAGTTGTATTGGCGTTACTGTTATGCAAAAATGTGGAATGAAAGCTACTTGTATACTATATCGAAATAGTAAAGATATAGATATACAATTTGAAGATGGAATTATTATTAAGCATCGATCTAAAACTGCTTTTTTAGAAGGTAGTATTCAAAATCCAAATTTAGCTTTAAAAGGTCAAAGATTAAAAGATAAAGCATCTTGTTTAAATCAAAGATTCAAACAAAAATGTGGTATGGAAGCAGTATGTATTAAATATAACAATTGTAAAGATATAGATATACAATTTGAAGATGGAGCTATTGTTTTTCATAGAAGTAAAACTGATTTTGTACGTGGTCTTATTAATAATCCTAATTTACCTGTTAAGATATCATTAGAAAAAATGAATAAAATAATAGAAAAACGTATAGAAAAATCCTCATGCCTTGGCGAAACAATTATGCAAAAATGTGGCATGAGTGCTACCTGTATTGCTTATAGGAACTCGAGTGATTTAGATGTTCAATTTGAAGATGGAGTAATTGTTTATAAAAGGCGGAAAATTTCATTTAAAAGAGGCAAAATTAATAATCCAAGTTTTAATAATAAATCTTGTTTAGGAATTACTATTGAACAAAAATGTGGCATGAAAGCCACCTGTATTGCTTATCGTAAAGCTAAAGATATAGATATACAATTTGAAGATGGAACAATTGTAGAACATAGAATTAGGTATGAGTTTCTTAATGGTAGAGTTGGTAATCCTAATATTAATCATAATGCTCGAAATGCTATTGTATATTCTAACCAAGTTAAAAATAAAGTTTTAAATAAGAGTGTAGTAATGAATAATGGTCAACAAGCCACCTGTATTGCTTATCGTAATGCAAGAGATATAGACATTCAATTTGAAGATGGAACTATTGTTGAACATAAAAATAAAGCTGAATTTATAAGAGGTGAAATAGGTAATCCAAATTTTACTGCTTTATCGTTACCTCAAAGAATAATTTTTGAATGTTTAAAGCATTATTTTAATGATGTAAAAATATGCTTTAGGCCTGATTGGTTAAAAAATACTAAAACAAATTTTAATTTAGAAATAGATATATGGATACCATCAAAAAAATTTGGTATTGAATATGATGGTTATCCCTGGCATGAAAGTGAGACTGAATTATCTAAATTGAAATATAATTTAGTATGTCATAGTAATGAAATTGTAAAATTATATTCTTTTATTGAAGCTGGATGTAAAATTCATGAATCATCAAAGCATATTAATTTTTTGATGAAATGTAATTCTCATAGTAATAAAATTGAATACTACAAAGAATTAGAATATTATATTAATGAATTATTAAATATGTTAGGAATAAATGATAATATAATTTTATCAAATGATTTTTTAAATGATATTAAAAAGAAAAGTTTAAACTATATTTTAGGTGAGACCAAATTAATGAATTGTGGTATGAAGGCTACATGTATTGTTTATAGGGATTCTAATGATATAGATGTTCAATTTGAAGATGGAACAATTGTACAGCATAAATCTAAAAATTCTTTTGATACATGTTCTATTCGTAATCCAAATTATTCTAAATCAAGTTGTAAAGGAACTGTAAAAATGCAACATTGTGGAATGAATGCCACATGTATTGCATATAGAAGAGCTAATGATATAGATGTTCAATTTGAAGATGGATTAATCCTTTATCATAGAGGTAAAGGTGAATTTTTAGATGGTCGAATTAGAAATAGAAATCTAAAAGTTAAAAAATTAAATTTAGAGAAAAATTCTTGTTTAGGTGAAACAAGATTAATGAATTGTGGAATGAAAGCAACTTGCATTGCATATCGAGGAACTAATGATATAGATGTAAAATTCTAGGATAATACAGTAGTTTATCATAGACGAAAATCTCATTTTTATGATGGTGGAATAAAAAATCCTAATTATAAGGTTAAAAAAATATAATGATAAATTTATTTATATTTATAAATGAAATGAAAATTAATATATAATATTATATAATTGATTGAAAAGAAGTTTAGATTATATTTATGTGTAGTAATTATTATAATAAATTAAAGGCGTTTTAAAGCTTCCATCTATACAATATTGAGAGTGTGTTATCTCTCAATTAAATTTTAATTGAAGATGGCTCAAATAAAGAATACGAGTGACTCAAAAAGAAAATATTGATGGTTCTAAAATGTGGTAATATTTAGACATGTTGATTTTGTATCAATAGATCAAATATCTTATGAAGATTATGTGTATTGGCATGTTGGAGAAAATTTTACATATGAAGATGCTGAAGATGAAATTGAATCTAATAATTATTTGGGTCAAAAGAAATTTAAAAGAGCATATATGTATAATTTTAAAAATCCAGTTATATTTGATATCCCTAAAAAATAACAATATTAAATAAAACAGGTTCTTGGACTGAATTTGATGAAAAAAACAGGTTCTTGGATTGAATTTGATGAAAAAGAAATTCAAGAAGGATATAAGAACACATATTAAGATTTAAAACTAATTACAAAATTTATTTAATAAGCTAAAATGTCATTTAACTAAATGAATATATATAAATAATCAATTATTTTATAAAACTGATTAGAAAAAAGTGCATTTTTTATCGAAAAGTGGCTTGAAAAAGGTGTAAATTGTTTATCAAAGTGGCTATAAAAAGGTGTAATATACTATTGAAAGTGACTGTAAAAAAAGTGTATACTTAAATTGGTGATAGATATGTTTAAACGAAAAATAATGAATGAAATTAAAAAATGGGAAAATTCTTTAAAAATAAAAAAACGTGCACTTATATTGCGAGGTCTAAGACAAATTGGCAAAACAACAGTTGTTAAAGAGTATTGTCAAAGTAAATATGAAAATGTTGTATATATAAATTTTATGGACTTAGAATCAATAAAAAATATCTTTGATAAAGATTTAATTGTTGATGATATCATAAGAGATTTGTCAGCTGCTCTTCCAGGTAATAAATTTATTCCTAATAAAACAGTTATTATTTTTGATGAAATTCAAGAATGTGTAAATGCTCGAGCTTCTATAAAGCCATTTATGTTAGATGGTAGATTTGATATTATTTGTACTGGATCATTAATTGGACTAAGAGGTTATAATAAGAAAAAAGGAAAAGGAATTCCAACTGGTTTTGAATATCCTATTCAAATGTATTCTATGGATTTTGAAGAATACCTATGGGCTCGTGGTATTGATGCTAAATTAATAGATTATATAAAGGATTGCTATAAAAAGAAAGAAAAGGTTAGTGAAACTGTTAATAATTCTTTTATGAAATATTATAAAGAATATTTATGTGTTGGTGGTCTTCCTGATGCAGTTAATACCTTCTTGTTAACAAAGGATTTGAATCAAGTATATGATATTCAAATAGGAATTTTGGAAAACTACAAGGATGATTTTGCAAAGCACCTTGATGAAGAGGAAGAAAAATATGTAGATAAGAATGAGCTTACCAAAATTATGAAGGTTTATAATTCTATCCCTTCTCAACTTGCAAAAGAAAATAAAAAATTTCAATATAGTAAAATTGATAAGAAGGCTAAAGGAAGGGAGTATAGATTTGCAATAACTTGGCTTGAAGAATTTGGACTTGCAAAATTATGTTATAATTTAAACAATATTGAATTACCATTAGAAGGTAATAAAAATGAGGAATGCTTTAAATTATATATTACAGATACAGGCTTATTTATGGCTATGCTAGGAAATGATACATATAATGAAATACTTAATAAAGATATGGGAATATATAAAGGGGCAATCTATGAAAATATAATTGCTGAATCATTTATAAAAAATGGTAAAAATTTGTATTATTTTAGTAAACCTTCTGGGCTTGAAATAGATTTTATAACCAAAATAAAAAATGAAATTGTTGCTGTTGAGGTAAAATCTACAAATGGTAATACTAAATCATTAAATGAATTATTAAAAAATGATAAATATAATGTTAGTAATGCTATAAAGCTTATTAATGGTAATATAGGTCAAAATAATAATATTTATACTATTCCTTTATATATGTCATTTTTAATTGGAGGTCAAGAATGAATTATTATTATTGTTAAGTAAAGAATATATTTCTAAGGATGATTTTTTAAATGAAATCAATATTAAAAAATATCATTTTGAATTGGGTGGTTTAGATGACCAATCATGGCTTATAAATGATGTAAATGATGTATGCGATGTTGTAATCAATTTATTGTTAAAAGATTCAAATGGTAATATTCAAGAAGATGAAATTGATTATCATTTGTATGATGGAAGTGATGCTCCATATAAAGGATTTTTATACACAATCGAATACAAGAAATCAAACATTATTGAAAAACTTCTTAGCCAATTAGTAAATGATACTCGCAAATTATATGTTGAATATAATGCAAGTGGTAAGTTTGAGCAAGTGAAAAGAAATTAATATTTAATTATTGATAATTAAAGAAATAGATGAGAGTAAATGAATATAAAAAAAACAGAAGAATTAATTGAAGAAAATAAGAAACTTGAATTAAATGATGACTGTGCACAAGAAAGAATTTGGCAAGAAATGTATGATATACTTTCTGTTAACCTTAATGAAACAATGTAATATCTTGATGGTATTTCTAAAGAAGATATTAGTTACGTTTGTTCTATATTTGATGATTTGAGTGAACATTTTCAATCAAAGGAATTAATCGAATGTATGGAGAAAAATGCTAAACGTACAGGTTTTGATTGCTCTGTAGATATAGAATGTGCAATAGAAATGTTAAAAAAAAATTAAAATATTCCAAAAACTCTTAAAAGATAGTCCAAAAATATTCCAAAATTGATAAAATAATAGTCAAAAAATATTCCGAAAATATTAAAATAGCTATCCAAAAATATTCCTTTTTTAAAAAAATATGATATAATCATATTGTACTAAAGGATGCGATTGAAATGATTAAACGAAAAATGTATAAGTATTTAATTAACTGGAAACAAAAAAAAGATAAATCTGCTTTAATTATTAAAGGTGCTAGACAGGTAGGGAAGAGCTACTTAGTAAGAGAGTTTGGTAGAAATGAGTATGAAAGCTATATTGAAATTAATTTTTTAAAGAATCCTTTATATAAGAACATTTTTAAAGGTGATTTATCAGCTGAAGAAATTTTTAAAAGGTTGAGTGCATATATTCCTAATTTAAAAATAATTCCTTTTAAGACACTTTTATTTTTAGATGAAATTCAGGTTTGTGCTGAAGCTAGAACTGCTGTTAAATTTTTGGTAGAAGATGGTAGTGTTGATGTAATTTCTTCAGGATCACTTTTAGGTTTATCTTATCTTGAAGATGATGATAAAAATGTAACTGAACCAACATCATTACCTGTTGGATACGAAGAACAAATAACAATGTATTCACTTGATTTTGAAGAATTTTTATGGGCAAAAGGATATAATGATGATGCAATAGCATATTTAAAAGATTTTTATATTAGTAATAAAGAAGTTCCTAAAGAATTAAATGATAAATATTTAGAATTATTTAGAGAATTTATGATTGTTGGAGGAATGCCAGAGGTTGTTCAAACTTTTATTGATACAAATAATTTTCAAGAGGCTTCAAAAATACAAGGAAAGATTTTGGCTGATTATCAAGATGATATTTCTAAGCATGCTAAAGGTCAAGAAAAAATTAAAGTAAGGCAATGTTATGATTCAATTCCAAAGCAGCTTGCTAAAGAATACAAGAAGTTTCAATATAGTGTAGTTGAAAAAGGTAAAACAAGTAAAAAATATGGTGGAAGTATAAAGTGGTTATGTGATTCAAGCCTAGTTAATAAATGTTCAAATGTTAATGAAGCATATATTCCATTGCTTGCTTATGAAATGGATGATCAATTTAAATTATATTTAAATGATACAGGGTTGCTATTATATTTATATGGACCTGAAACAAAGCTTGCTATTTTAAATAATACTTTAAAAGGCAATGCTAAAGGTGGAATTTATGAAAATATTATTTCCGAGTCACTTTTGAAAAGAGGATATAAGCTTTATTATTATAAAACTCAAAATTCTTCTATGGAAATTGAATTTGTGATTGAAAAGAATGGTGAAGTAATTCCAATTGAAGTAAAGGCAGGAAATGATTCAACGCCATCTTTAAATAGTTTTATTAATAAGTATCATCCTAAGGTATCATATAAGTTTGTAAATGGTAATGTTGGTTTTCTAGATGGTAAAAAAACACTACCTCATTATATGGTAATGTTTATATAGATGAAATTTATTTAATTAAAGGTGATAAGATGAAACATTATGAGGTTGTCTGTGCATTAATTGAAGACGAAAAAGGTAGAATATTTTGCTGTAAAAGAGGTCCAGGAAGAGCTTTAGAAGGAAAATGGGAATTTCCTGGTGGTAAGGTAGAAAAAGAAGAAACACATGAAAATACAATTATCAGAGAAATAAAAGAGGAATTAAAATCAGAGATTTTACCAATTAAGTATATTGGTTTATCTACGTATGAATATCATCATATTGAACCATTTGCTGATTTTGGAATTACCTTATATGCTTACAAATGCAAATTAATTGCTGGTAATCTTACCTTAACAGAACATACTGATTATAAATGGTCTTCAAAAAAAGAAATGCAAGAATTAGATTTTGCAGAGGCAGATAAGCCATTTATTAACTTGATATAAAATACAAGAGAAAAAAATAAAAAAACATCAAGTAATTATGATGCAATAAACTAAATGTTTACTAATTTGTATTATTTATATTTTGATGAGTAGATAAATAAAAAAATAGCATTTTAAGTGCTATTTTAGTTCTTTGTAATCAATTCGTAGGCTTTAACATCAAGCATCCTTTTTACTTTTTCATATAACTCTTCGGGAGAAGTTTTTCTTTCCTTAGACCAATATACGATAATGGATGTCACAAGTCCATATTTAATTTCGATAAAGTATGGATCTATATTTGGCTTAGAATATCTAATCATACAATTTTTAATAATATCGAGATTGTTTTCAACAATAATAGTCAAAAGGTCACGATGTAAATACCAATAACGGAAGAAGAAAAGAAGCTTATCATTTTCTTCTTTTTTTAATTCTTGATATTCATTAAAATACCATTTGAAAATAACATCTAAAACATCAATAATATTTCGGTAATTACGATAAAAGGTAGCTCGTGAAATATTACATTCATTTTGAAGATCAACAACCGTAATATCCTTTAAATCTTTTCTTTCAAGAAGTCTTCTTAATCCTTTATATATTGCTCTTTGCGAATCTTGGGCTCGTTTATTATTTGAAAATTCCATATATTCCTCCGCAAAACAAAAACATTTAGTAAATATATTATAAATAAAGCGCTTACATTTTGCAAATAGAAAATCGTTACAAGTTTAAAAAAAGTGTAACGAAATTTGAGTAAACTATGTCATATTTAGTAAAACACGTTTACAAGTAAAACTTACTTTGCTATAATCTTATCATTCTAATAAAGCGCTTACATCGGGCGTTTTATAAAAAAAAGAAGGAGAAAGAAAAAAGATGAAAAAGAAAATTGTTTCGAAAACATTAGCTATTTTATTAGCTGGTGGAGCCTTAGTAGGTATTACATCCTGTGACAAAATATCAGGAATTATTCCTACGGAGACTCCAAGTAATACGACTGGAGGTGTAGTTACGCCAACGCCAACGCCAAATCCTACACCAACGCCAACGCCAACCCCAGAGGTTCATGCTGCGATTGAATTAAATGGTGTTGAGTATAAGTCAATTAAAGAAGCACTTGCAGCAATTCCTACAAGTGGAGATACTGCCACTTATACAATTAGGCTTGAAAAGGGCACTTATAATGAAAATGGTTTAAGCTATAATGGCTCTGCTACTATTAAAATCGTTGGTGCAACTGATACAAAATATGGAGCAGATGTTATTATTAAAGGTCACGGAAGCGATATGGGTAAAATGCGTGGTCGTGAGCTTTTAGAAATTCAAGGAACAGGAAATATTATTCTTGAAAATATTACCTTGGAAAGCGATTGGTCACGTGCAGATCATAAAGGTGATGTGCAAGCTGAGGTTTTAGGTACAGATACTAAGGGTAATACAGTTGCATATAACTGTTCATTTAAATCACATCAAGACACCTTAAGAACAGCAGGCAAAGCTTGGTTTTATGGCTGCTATATCGAGGGTGATACTGATTTTATTTGGATGGAAGCTGCAGGCTCAGTGGCTCTTTATGAAAAGTGTGAAATTGTCTCTTTATATGATGAAAATGCTACAACTCATGCATCATATTTAACAGCTCCAAGAATGGCTGTTTCATCTAAGGTAGGTAAGGGCTTAGTTATTTATAATTCAACTGTAAAAGAAGCTAATAAGGAACAAGCAACATATCTTGCTCGTACTCCATGGTCTTCTGGATATTATAATCAGGTTGCATATATTAATACAACCTGTGAAGGAGTAGAGGCTAATCCTTGGTATAAAAATCAAATAGCTACCGAATATCCAAAAACTATTATTGGTTGGAAGATGGATAAGGCAACAGCTGATTCAATAGGCTATGAAGGAAATAATGATATTCTAGATGCTGATACTGTATCAAAGGAATATAGTGGAAGAAAGGCTATTTTAAATCGTATTTATAATACAGGAAAAGGAAAATATGAGAAGGATATTGCAAATAGCTGGGATATTGACGGATTAATCGCTGAAAATAATTTCTTAGTTGATGATGATTCATCATCCGATGTACTTTCAGGTGAAGTTATTGGTGAATCAACAATTTATGAATTTGATGGTTCTCAAGATCAATCAGCATTATGTTCAGGTTTTGCACGTGAAGGAGAAAAAAATCATTATCGTGGTGGTGAAGGCGCTACTATTACAATTCCTGTAAAGGGAAAATCTTATGTCGAGGTTTATGGCTATTATGCGGGAATTGCTGAGGTAAAGGCTGATACTCAAAATGAAGCGATATTATTCTTTAATAATGGTTCGACAAAGACTCAAGTTGAACAAGATTATGTTGTGTATGATGAAAATGCCAAGAATATTGTTATTACTGCTACATCTACAACTTATATTACAAGAGTAGTTGTAACTGAAGATTCGACAATTGCTCAAAAGGATGTTTCTGAAATTAAGGTTACAGGAAGCTCTACTAAATACACTGTAGGTGTGGCTTTACAACTTTCAGCTGCTGTTTCATCTGATGCTACAAATAAATCTATTAAATGGTCATCATCTAATGAAGAAATAGGTGTAGTTGATAAATACACAGGAAAAGTAGCATTTAAGAAGGCAGGAACAGTAACATTTACGGCAACGGCTTGTGATGGAAGTGGTGTCTCAGATTCAATTACATGTGAGGCAAAGGATTCAAACTGGACTGTTTCTGAATGGTATACAACTGATAAAGCCATTGATGCTGAGGATGGTGCACAAGGAATTGATAATTTCGATATTAATAATTCAGCATATAAAGATTTAAAAACATCTATTACTTATACTAATTTAGCTGGTGAATCATTTACAACATCTTGTGGTTTGAAGCTTAATAGTGCTGGATTACTTACAATTTCAACCACAAAAGCTGTTACCTTAACAGTAGTTACAGCTGATATTGGTAATTTAGCTGCGGCTCCAAAGGTTAATGATGGAACAAATGATGCGACTCTTGTTTCAACTACCACACAAGATAAACTAACTGTTTATGTTTACAGATTAGAAAATGCTGGCACATGGAATATTGCCCGTTCTAATACTTCTAAGGAAAATAATCCTATTATTTATGCTAAAGCCGAATGTGATAAGGATGTAATATCAGAAACAACTGGTTATAATTTTAAAGGTGCTACTTATTCAGGAACAAATGTAAAAAATTGTAATAGTAATGAAACAATCTTACTTGATGCGAATAAAACAACATATGAAAAGGTAACATTTGAAGGCTGTCCATCAAATGGCCAAAATAATTGGTTAAAATTTAATGCAGGTGCTACAATTTCTTTCAACGTTTCTAAAGCTTGTAAGTTAAATATATGCTTTTATAATGGTAAGAATAATGCAGTTGTTAAGCTTAATGATACTGAAATTTCAACATCAACTGATTCAACTGGTGCTGTGGACATGACAAAATATGAATATACTATTACAGGAGAAGGACTTGTTACAATTTCAGCATCTTCTAATGGTGGATATATTGGCTATTTTGAAGTTGTAATGGAAGGTTAATATATATCAGGTTGACTTTAAGGCTTCTGCAAATGAAACTGTAACAGTTGATCCATTTGATGCAAGCTATGAATATTGCTTATTCAATGGAGCCTCAAATGAAAGTCAAAATTATACTAATATATTTGAAGAAGAAACCGTAATTAGAATTGCTTTTAATAATTAATTAAAAATAAACCTATAGGAATGATATTATTTATTAAACCTATAGGTTTTTTGTTTTATTGTATTTAAAAAAATGCCGAAAAATGTTAAAATAAAAAAGGTAATATGTATGGAACATGTTTATTTAATTTTGAGAGGTTAATATGAAAAAGAAAATCATTTTACCATTTTTGGCAATTATTGCACTTTCGTCATGCAACGTTAATATAGAAAAAGTTATCACAAGTACAACACCAATATTATTAACAGATGATGTTAATCAAGATTTGGCTTATTTAAGAAATATTGCATCATCGTACAATAAGGATGAATCTTTATCGTTTTATAATTATTTTACAAATGCCCTAAATTTACCTATTTATAACGATAATACAATTTTATATAACAATAAGGTTTATAAAATAGAAGGACAAGATATATCTTTTAAAGAAGATTATTTAAAGTTGAACTATTCAAATGAAGAAGATGATATTTTAGCATTAAATACCAAAAATTATCAAATATCAGATATTGTATATATTAAAAATCTTGATACTGCATATGAAATTGTAGATGATAATATGGGCTTAGATATTGCTCTTGAAACTGAATTTTATGCAAGACCAATTGCTTATAAAGGTGTTATAAATGGAAAAGCATTAGGTCTTATACCAAACATAGATAATTCGCAAACATTTATAAATATCTTTAATTCCTTAAAAAATTATAATATTACTACGTTAATTTTAGATGGAGAAGCTTATTTATGTAATAATAGAATTAGTCTTAATAATCAAAGTGATTTTACGATTTTAGGAAATAATTCAACAATTTTAGTTAATGATTCTTACAATGATAGTACTTATGGTGAATTTTTCTTTAATATAACTGGTTGTACTAATATACTATTTTCAAAATTTAATATTACCTATGATATGAAAAGAAGTATTGATGGTATTAAAACGCAGCTTGGCGTTCATAGTAGTAAAAATATAGAAATTAAAGATTCAAATTATTTGATTCCTGATACTGTTTTAACTATTAATAATAAGGATAGAGAATTTACTAATATGGATTTATATAGTAATTGGGAAAATGTAATTATTAGTAATTGTTCGTTTACAAACCTTTGTGATAGTGAGGCTGGAGGATCATTATGGATTCGTGATTTTTGGCAAAAGGGTAGTAAAAATTGTAAGGTTTTAAATTCAAACTTTTATAAAATTGCTCATGATGAAATTCTTGCAGTGTTTTCGCCAGGTAAAATTGATAATGTTTTAATTAAAGGAAATAATTTTACTATTCCTGATGATGGTACATCATCGAGCGTTATGAATTTTACTCTTGGAACGGGAAATCAACATTCAAATATTAGCTTTGAGGATAATAAAATAGATGCATGTTCAACTGGTGGTTTGATTTGGTCAAAGGGACAAAACGTTGTAATAAAGAACAACGATATGAAAATTCATTTAAGTAGTAAAGGAACAGGTAATTTTAGAGCTATTGAAGCTCAAGCTACGTCAGATGGAAAAATTAATTATATTGAAGAATTTTCAGGAAATAGAATTTCGGTTGATTCATATCTTGATAGCTATAAATTTCAGGTTCATATCCTTCATAATGTTAAAAATGTTAAGAATAATGAGATAACTATAAATCTTGACTCAACTGATGTTATGCTTAATGTTAATAATATATCTAATAATAAAATTATAACCAATAAATATATAAATTATGTTTTATACAATGTAAGTGGTCAAATTAATGAAAACCAGATAACTATTAATTCATTAATTGGAACTATTTTTAGATATTATGGCCAAAATTTAAATGATAGTATTTTAATTACAAGGAATAATATAAAATATTTATATGAAGAAGGTGAATCCAGCTCTTGTTGGATTATGCTTAATGGCATGAGTATGATGGGCTATTCTATCGATTTTATTGAAAATGATTTTTTTGCGATGTCTTTAAATAGTCAAAGTAGAACATTGTTTTATGCTCCGGAAGATAATGAGGTACAAACATCGAAATTTATGGGTAATTGTACTACGGGACTCAATATTAAGAATAATTATCTGAAAAATTGTGAAATTCAATATGAATAGTTGATTAATTTTAAAAAAAATATTAGAACTATGTTATAAAATTGTTTTTTAAGGAAGTGAGTTCTATGCCTAAATATTTTTTTGCTATGTTTAATCTTGTTGCAATCATTTTGCTAGGATATGTTACGTGCTTAGCATCAAAGTCTAAAAATAAAGATAGAAATATTTTTTTAGTATTAATTAGTTTTTCAGCTTTAAGTAATTTTGTTTATTTTGCTTATCTTTTGTCAAATAATTTTTGGCTGATGAAAGTAAGTCAAACGGTTATCTTAATGCTTGAGGATGCTCTTTTATTGTCTTTACTTGCATTTACAAATAGCTATACGGGACATAAAAGAAATTCTGTTGTAAGTACGATTATTATATGGCTAGTTATTGCGGATGTTATTTCGTTATTTGTAAATATTTTTACAAATTATGCTCTAACATTCGAGGTTTTTGAAAAAAGTGGCTATAAATATTTATTGATTAATGCCAAATGGCCTTATGTTTTACACCAAATTTTGAGTTATGGTATGTTTTTTCTTACAATGCTACTGTTAATCTGTGAGAGTGTTGTACAGCCTGTTGTATATAAGATTAGGTATTCATCAATTTTGATATGTACATTTATAACTATTTTAGTAAATGGAATTGCCTATATTTTAAGATTTATAGTAGATCCATCTATATTTATGTATAGTATTATAGCTATAGTTATATATTTTTTAAGTTTTAAGTATACTCCAAGAGTTTTAATTGATAAAATTCAGGGTATTATTATTGAAGATATGAACGATGTTCTTATAATTTTTGATAATTGTGGGGAATTGCTATATACTAACAAAAAAGGGAAGGAATTAGCTCATCTTAATAAATCCAATGTTTCTTTAAATGATATTGAAAAATATTGTCAGGACCATATTGATCGTTTTAATAATAGTCTTTTAACTATTACTTATAATGACCAAATATTATATTTTGATATTGAAACAAATGAAATTAAAGATTATAAAAAGAGACTACAGGCAAGTGTTTATTTGTTCCATGATGTAACCTTAAGAGAAACAGAAAAAAGGCTTAGAACATATGAAACATCACATGATGATGTCACTGGAATATATAATAGAAGATATTTTCTTGAACAAGCTACTAAAATTTATAATACATATAAGGATAAATATGATATTTTAGTTACTAACTTTGAAGGCTTTAGAATTGTTAATGAAATGCTTGGTGTTAATGGGGGAAATATAATTTTAAAACAGGTGGGGGAGGCATTAAACGCTATTGATAATAAAATAGGAATTATTTATGGTCGCATGGAAGGCGATAAGTTTGCTATCCTTATAAAAAGTGCGAAACTTCCCGATGGATTAAAATTAATTAAAGAATCAATTGATAAAATTATAAATAGAACACCATTGATTTTGAAAATTGGTATTGCAAATATTTTGGATGATAATATTGAGAGTGCATATGAAAGGGCTATAAAAACACTTCATTATATTGCCCATGATTATTCAAAAGCAATTGCCTTATATGACGAAAAGGTTAATGAATCTTATATTAGAAGTCAAAATTTAATTTTAGATTTTGATGATGCTATCAAAGACCATCAGTTTTTAGTATATCTTCAGCCACAAATAAATTCTTATGATAATACAATAATTGGAGCGGAAGCTTTAATCAGATGGCATCATCCTAAATATGGAATGATTCCTCCTTCTGAATTTATTCCTTTATTTGAAAAAAATATGATGATTAATCGTCTTGATATGTTTGTTTGGGAAGAAGCATGTCGCTTCTTAAAAAAATGGAGTGATGATGAATATAAAAAACTATCCATTTCTGTTAATATTTCAACAAAAGATTTTTATCTTATTGACGTTGTTTCAACAATTATAGGATTAAAGGATAAATACCAAATTGAAACAAATAGACTTAAGCTTGAAATAACAGAATCAGCATTCGTAAATGATCAAGATTTATTAATAAAAAATGTTGTTGCCCTACAAAAGGCTGGATTTATAGTTGAGATGGATGACTTCGGATCAGGATATTCATCTTTTAATAGTCTTAAGGATATTCCAATTGATGTTTTAAAGCTTGATATGAAATTCCTTGATGGAGATATCAACAATAAAAAAACATCTGAGATATTAACTTCAGTTATTTCAATGGCTCATAGAATTAATCTTCCGGTTATTGCTGAGGGTGTTGAAACAAAGGAACAATGTGAACTCCTACATGAAATTGATTGTGATTTAATTCAAGGGTATTATTATTCTAAGCCAATGAGTATGGATGATTTTGAAATATTTATGAGTCAAAGAAAACTTACATCATTTATTAGCTTTTGGACAAAATCAAATGAAAATAAAGAAATATTTTCTTTATTTAAAGAAATTCATAGGACGTTTAATAAAAGCCCCCTTTCAGTATTGATTGTTGGACCATCATCAGAAGATATTGATAATATGAACATATATTATATCAATCCAAGTTATATAAGGGAGAATAATATTGATCCTAAGGAGTATTCTTTAAAACCATTGGATGAGGCTTTCGGTATAAAAAAAGAAAAATACTTGCCACAACTTAAGAAAATATTAAATGATTCAAAGATATATTCTCTTAATGTCACCTTAAGAAATGAAAGAAAAGCTCATATTAATGCTTATAGCTTAAAAAATCGGTATATATCAATCATTATTACATATTTAGATGAAAATGATGAATTATAAAAAATCAAATTATTGAATAAAAACTACGTGTAAAATTAAAAGGTAAGGCAAATTGTCTTACTTTTTATTATGAAAACGTTTTCAAGATAACTTTTTTTAAAATCATAATTTTTAGCTTTTTTTAATGAAAAATCCTATTTTTGGAGAAAATATTTAAGTGAATCCTATAAAGCTAAATTATAGAATTAATTTTATTATTTATTTTTCTCAAAAGAGCCTTTTTAGTGCATTTGACACATTTATACCTTGATGCTAATATCAAATTATTAAA
>ENA-OUQW01001563-OUQW01001563.1-human-gut-metagenome-genome-assembly--contig:-NODE-1563-length-22954-cov-47.684004_pt1 | contig 22954 bp, 20 predicted proteins | sample MGYA00248464_ERZ548849 | MGnify/ENA primary metagenome ERZ548849 (study PRJEB26491, sample SAMN04978193) | human gut metagenome | host: Homo sapiens | study: EMG produced TPA metagenomics assembly of... | reverse complement strand
TTTAGACAATATTATCATATGAGTCCAAATGAATACAGAAAGAAGAAAACAGAGGCAGCCCATCAGTCAGTCTGTTTACTTAAATTTCTCTGAAACCATCATTTTGAATCCCCATTCAAAAGTCCGCTTATATGCATTGTTCTATTGTGTAACTCATTTTTTCATCCAGAAGCAGATTTCTGAGAAACCGTTCCAAGTATTCTGTTGTTTCATGTACTCCGCTTTTCAGATCATATAGCATAGAGCTCATTTTTTGCCTACGTTCATTTTTCTTTTCTATGCTGTTTATATTGTACAGCATTCTCCACGAAGCGCTCCGCGAACTCCGGGCAGGATGGATAATAGAGGTGGGGAAAACCGTACCAGTGATTCTCTCCCACGTGGATACAGGGATAATTTCGTCCGGTGGAGGGTTTGGTAGCGATGCAGTCTGCGCCGTTGTCTTCACTGTCATAATAGTGGAATTCGTGGGCACGGATGCGGCTGCCACGAGGCATAAAATATCCTCTGTTCTCTTCCAGTTCAATGTATCCGAAGCGCACCAGGTGTCCGGTGTCGAAGCATTTACCGGGCAGGACTCCCGCCATGGGATAGGAATGTCCTTCCCGATCCGTCAGGGTCGTATGCAGGTATAGAAAACCGCCGCACTCTGCCACCGTGGGCAGGCCGTCTGTGACTGCCTTCCGGATCGCTGTGCGCATGGCATCATTCTCGCTTAACTGTCCGGCATACAGTTCCGGATATCCACCGCCCAGTAACAATCCGTGAATGTTTTCCGGTAAGTTTCTGTCATGCAGCGGGGAAAAATACACCGGTTCCGCGCCCGCCTGTTCCAGCAGACGCAGGTTCTCTTCGTAATAAAAACAAAAAGCTTCATCCCGGGCTACAGCGATCCTCGGGCGCATTGCTTCGCTGGTTTCTACGGAATCCTCCACTACCGTCTCTTCCTCCAACGGCTCCGCTTCCTCTGCGATCTGCAACAGTTTTGAAATGTCTGCGGTCTCCCGTAATCTCTCTGCTGTCATACGGATCTGTCCCTGCAAGTCTTCCAGTTCTCCCGGCATGCACAAGCCTAAGTGTCTGCTGGCGATCTGCAGGTCCTTATTTTCCGGAAAATACCCCAGTACCGCAATGCCCAGTTCATCTTCTGCCAAGGGCTTCAGTATCTCATAATAGGCTGCGGACATCCGGTTGAAGATCACGCCACGGATCAGATGTGCCTTATCGTAAGCCAGGAATCCGGCAATCAGAGGGATCACCGATCTCCCCATGCCTTTTGCATCCACCACCAGCAGGATGGGGGTCTGCGTCACCTTTGCCAGATGATAGGAGGAGCCTTCCTCACGGATGCCGCCCAGCCCGTCATACAATCCCATAACACCTTCCATGACCACAAGCTCGTCTTCTCTGCGATCCTTCAAAAACAGCTTACGGGTGCCCTCTTCTCCGGTAAAAAAGGTATCCAGATTCCGAGAGGGCACCCCCAGCACCTGTCTGTGGAACATTGGATCAATATAATCCGGGCCGCATTTACAGGAAGAAATATCCTCACCGTTTTCTTTAAAAATCTGCAATAATCCACAGGTAATCGTAGTCTTGCCGCTGCCGCTCTTCGGTGCAGCGATCATGATGCGGCGTATCTTCTTTTTCTGTGCTCCGGTCATCTCTGTACTTCTCCATTCTTACCGTTTCCGGTCTCCCCTGCGTCCTGTTTTGTTTTCTTCGCGTTATCCATAGGATCCGTTCCTGTCTCCCGGAACGTAAACGAACAGATCCACACCGGATTTTCCGCCTGGGGCAGATGATAGCTTAAAAGCTTCTTCACCCGGCTTACCTGCATCTGCAGGATCTCCTCTTCCTCCATCGGAAAAGTATCCAACACTTCCTTAAGTTCTGCAATGGTCTCCATGCTGATGGCATTGATCACAATACGCATATGGGGATTCTTCCGGTACAGGGTCTGTAAAATATCCAGCAATCTGCCGCCGCTGCCGCCGATAAAAGCATGGGTCGGCACTGGTAATTCTTCCAGTCCTTCCGGTGCCGGGGCTTCAATGATCTGTATATTATCCATGTGAAAATGCTCTCTGTTCTTCCGAAGCAGTTCCACCGCCTCCGGCTTTCTCTCAATGGCATAGACCTGCACCCCTCCGGGCACCCCGGCGATCTCTATGGCGACGGATCCGGTGCCGCTGCCGATGTCATAGACCACGGCGTTTTGTGTCAGGTTCAGCTTGCAGATGCTGACCTCGCGGACTTCTTCTTTTGTCATTGGAGTTTTCGCATCCCGCAGGAAACAGATATCGGCTCTTCCATGGGTCAGGCGTTCCGGTTGCCAGTGAGGATTGCGGATCAGGCAGGTATATAACCCTTCCTCCGTAATCTCCTCACACTGCCCCGGGGTCAGGATCCGGATGCTTTCCTCCGGATAGGACAGCTGATATCCTACAATCACTTCACAGTCTGTCAGTCCCGCTTCTGCAAGCAAATGTCCGATCTTGCGGATGTCCTCACTTCCTGAGGTCAGTAAAAATACCTTTTCATGGCTCTCCACCGTTGCCGAAAGCCGGTTCAGTTTCTTGCCGTGCATGCTCAAAATGGCGGCATCTTCATAACTTTCTCCCACTCGGGCCGCCAGTGTGGCCACGGAAGAAATTCCCGGCAGGATCCGTACTCCTGCGTTCAACGCTCCTACGGCAACGGCTTCCTGCAATGCCACATACAGCTTCCTGCATCCGCTGTAGAATCCGGTATCCCCGGAAAAAAGGACCGTTACCCGAAGGGGATCTTTCTGTGCTGTAATCCCGTTTTTCTGTAATTGCTCCAGATACGGCAGAATCTGCTCCGCCATGTAGTAGGGTCTTTTTTCGATTTTAGCAGAATATCTTTCGATCATGCGCTCCGCACCCAGCAAAATATCCGCAGTCTCGATCGCATGCTGCACTTCTTGTGTCTGACCGTCTTTGCTGCCCATGCCGATTCCGGCGAGGCAGATCTCCATGCTGCCCTGCCCGGAGAGCTTACAGTCACAGAGCTGTTCCAGTTTTCCACAGATTTCCGCAAAAGAATACGTATCTACAGCCTTCTTGGCAGGCTGTATCACATACACCGGGATCCCCAGAATTTTCGCAGCTTCCAGTTTCTCCTGATACCCTCCGGTGCGTCCGCTGTTTTTCGTGACCATGTGATGGATATCGTATTGCTTCAGGATAGCGGCGTTCATCTCTGTAGAAAAAGGTCCCTGCAATGCCAGGATCTGTCTGCCTTTGATTCCCTGCTCCATGCACAGTTCCAGGCTCTCTCTGCCCGGAAGGATGCGCACATACAGGCGGTCATGGAGTCTTCCGGAGGCACAATACGTCGGCAGTTCCTTGCTCCCTGTGGTCAGCAGAATATTGCCCTCTGTATTCTCCAGCGCTTTGGCACAGTCAGCATTGCTTTCAAAATACCGGATACTTACGGCAGGATTCTCTGCTTCCGGAGTCTCCGAAATTTCCCGTTCCAGACGCAGGTAAATGGAAGACTGTGTTTTCACAGCGTCCCGTATGTTCTCTGTAACGACCTGGGCATAAGGGTGGGTGGCATCCACTACGATCTCATAACCCTCGTTACGCAGAAATTCTTCCATCTGCTGCCGGTCCATTCTGCCACGGCGAAGAGATACGAGTGGCTGCCCCTTTGTCCCTGCCGCCTCCGCATCCGTCTGTTCCCGCATCACGATCTCACCATATTCCGTTGCCACGCATACGGTATGCGCGATTCCGGCATCTGCCAGGATTTCCGACAGTCGCCGTCCTTCTGTGGTTCCCGCAAAAATTACTATTTTTTTCATCCTGCTCTCCTCCCAAAGAGAACTTAATGTATGTTATTCTCCGCATGATATCCGCGCTTTGTGATCAACTTGTCCCCCAGGATCTCCGTCTCCGAATTGCCGATAAATACCGTGGTGAACATATTGACTTCCCGGTCCCTTAATTCCCGCAGCGTACAGGTCACCTCCCGGGTGCCTTCTCTGCCGATGTTTTCCACATAGCCGCAGGGGCGCTCCCCTTCTATGGTTTCCAGTAAAATATCACAGGCTCTTTGCAGATAATCCTTTCGCCTGTGGCTGGAAGGGTTGTAAATTGCTATGGCAAAATCTCCCATTGCTGCCGCCCGCAGTCTCTTTTCGATCTTCTCCCAGGGAGTCAGCAGGTCGCTTAAGCTGATCACACAGAAATCATGGTTTAAGGGTGCTCCCAGTACCGCCGCCCCACTGCTTGCCGCTGTAATACCGGGGATCACGATCAGTTCCGTCTGGAGATGTTCTTCTCCAAGCTCATACATCAGCGATGCCAGGCCGTAGATACCGGCGTCGCCGCTGCAGATCAATGCCACCCGCTTCCCGGCTTCCGCCTCCCTAAAACACAGTTCGCAGCGTTCTGTCTCCTGCCGCATAGGGGTGGTCAGCAGTTTTTTCCCTGCAAAACGCTCTCCCAATAATTTGACATATACGGTATAACCCACGATCACATCTGCCTGCTCCAGCGCAGCGATGGCTTCTCCTGTCATCATTTCTTCCCTGCCGGGACCTATTCCCACGATATAGATTCTGTTACTCATCCGTTTTGCCTCTTTCTATCTTTTCCAAGCCACATCCGAATCCGCTCTTTCCATGTTTTCTCTGCAACTGCCACGGTCATGCCATCCTGTGCCTGCTTGCCTAAGAGGATCCATCCGCCTGTCCCGGCTGCTTTCAGGGCGGCGCGCTCGCATACATTGTCCACGCCCACCTGTGTCTTTACGAACTCGGAACCGTGAAATTCTCCCGGCACTGCCTGTAATTCCTGTGCTGTATACGTCCAAAACGGTATCCTGTATTTTTCACTGAATTCCAGCAGGCATCGTTCCTCTTTTTTCACGTCAATAGAAGCCAATGCTGCGATCTGCTCTATGACAATGCCCTGTTCTTCCAGTATTTTTTTCAAAAATAGATCCATCTTTGCGCTGTCCGTATCCTTCTTGCAGCCCACACCCAGAATATATTTTTTCGGCTGCAGCAGTAGTTCTGCTGACTCTTTTCGAAATGTTTCTTCCGTGTCGTCCGCAATCAGGACATCCACTTTTTCCGCAGGAGGATACGCACACAGCCGGATCCCTGACGGAATGGTCTCATCCACTGCCAGATGCCCTGTCTGTACGGACATGGTAATTTCCTCGCCTGCCAGTACTTTTGCCGACACTTTGGCGATCCCCTCCCGATTGCAGATCCGCAGATCATTCCTTTTGGCAAAGATATCCACCGCAAAACTGTCATGTAAGTCTGTGGCTGTGGTGATCACCGGTATGGCACCCAATGCTCCCGCCAGACGGACCGCCAGTTCGTTGGCTCCACCCACATGTCCGGACAACAAGGGAATCACATACTTCCCCATCTCGTCTGCCACCAGTACCGGACTGTCGTGCAGTTTATCCATGATCCAGGGGGCAATGGCACGGACCGCGATCCCACAGGCACCGATGAATATAAGTGCATGGCGGGCCGCCATCTGCTCTCCCGCCCACGCTGACAGGCTGTTCCTGACGCAGATTGTGTCTGCATCGCTGTCATCCACAGCCGGTACCGTCTTTTTTTCCAGTCGGGAGCATTTGGTATAGAGCGTGACCGCAGTTTCCCCGTCCATGCTCTCCCGGATCCGCTCCGCCAGCTGTTGTCCTGTTTCCGTAAAGCTGATCACACTAATCTTCACGCCGCTCCTCCTGCGTTTCCTCTGCCTGTATGGCACCGCATTTTGCCTGACGGAATTCTGTGGTAAAATCTGCCGCATACAGCCTCGACTTCTGATAATTTCCATGGGTGATAACATCCCCCACCAGTACCAGTGCTGTCTTTTTGATGCCATGTTCTTCCGCTACCTGTGCCAGTGTCTCCACCGTACAGATATAAGCCTCTTCCTCCGGCCAGGTTGCCTTGTAGACAAGGGCTGCGGGGGTGTCCTTCGCATAACCGCCTGAGATCAGTCTGTGGCTCAGTTCCCGCAGCATTCCCGTGCTTAAATAGATTGCCATGGAAGCATGATGGGCTGCCAGACTTTCGATGCTCTCCTTCTGCGGCACTCCGGTCCGCCCTTCCATACGGGTGATGATCAGGGTCTGGGAAACACCGGGCAGGGTATATTCCAGATTTAACGATGCCGCCGCACCAAAGCAGGCACTGACTCCCGGACAGCTCTCATAAGGGATTCCCAGCTCGTCCAGTGCATCCATCTGCTCCCGCACCGCACCATAGATGCTGGGTTCTCCGGTGTGCAGACGCACCAGCATTTTCCCCTGCGCCTGTGCCTCCTGCATGAGCTTAAGCACTTCTTCTAAGGTCAGGTGCGCACTGTTATGGATCTCACAGTCTGCTCTGGCATATTCTAACAGCTCCGGGTTCACCAGCGATCCCGCATAGATGATGACATCCGCCTGTTGCAGCATGTGCATGCCCCGCACCGTGATCAGATCTGCTGCTCCGCTTCCTGCGCCAACAAAGTAAACCATTCCTCCGCCTCCTTACTTTTCGCCAATGCACCGAAATCATTGGCATACATGATACATTCGATCGCAAGCTTTCCCTGCGCCCGCTTCTCAAGATAAAATAAAATACGCTCCATGGCATAATCCATGACTTCCTGTCTCCTGCCGCACTCATCCAGGATCCGCACGGCTTCCTCTGTGGTGACACAGGACAGGAGCTTTGCAGCATCCACTGCCGCCACACCACATTTTACGGCAAAAGCGGTCAACAGCTCCATCCGGCAGTCACCCTCTCTGGAATGGGTATTCATAATACCGCCCGCCACTTTAATGAGTTTTCCGATATGTCCTGCAAGAAGCAGACGTTTGAAGCCCTCTTTCACCGCCATATCGATCGTCAGACCGATAAAGTTACTGCATTTTACACTTTTATCCAGATCATAGTGATAGGTATTTTTCAAAAAATCCAGTCCATAATTGCCCGGAGAGATCACCACGTCTTCTCTTCCCAGTGCCCGCTGCTGCCTAAGTTCCACGCGGATCGTATCTAAAATGGCCTGGGTACTCATGGGTTCCACGACACCGCTGGTACCAAGGATCGAAATGCCGCCCACGATGCCAAGTCTCGGATTAAATGTCCTCTCTGCCAGATGTTCGCCCTCCGGCACAGAGATCTCCACTGACAGGCTTCCACAATAATCCAGTACCTGACACACCTGTAATACTTCCCGTTCGATCATCTCTCTTGGGACATGATTAATAGCTGCATTTCCCACGGGCTGATCCAGTCCAGGTTTCGTCACACGACCTACGCCGAAGCCGCCATCGATCACGACCCGGGCCAGGGCTTCCTCGCCTGTTTCTTCCGGAAACGAAACTTTCGCGCAAATCAATGCCCCGGTGGTAATATCGGGATCATCCCCACCGTCTTTTTCCACGGCGCAGCTGACCTCCCGCTCCTTACGACAGATCCTAAGGATCTGTGCCGTATAGGGGATGCCTTTGGGTGTCTCTATGGTGATCTTAGTTTTCTCCCTGCCGGTCAACAGCATATAAGCAGCCGCCTTCGCCGCTGCTGCCGCACAGCTTCCTGTGGTAAATCCATACCGCATGCCTCTACCTTTCCTTCCTCAGCTCATACAACAATGCATTACAGATGGCGGCTGCCACATTGCTGCCGCCCTTTCTTCCGCGGTTGATAATATAGGGCACCTCCGTCTGAAGGATCAGTTCCTTGGCGGCTTCCACATTCACGAAGCCCACGGGAACCCCGATGACGAATGCCGGACGCCAGTTGCTCTCCTGCATCATCTCGTAAATCTGTATCAGTGCCGTAGGTGCATTTCCAACAGCGAAGATCACCGGCTTTTCCCGTTTTGCTGCCAGTTCCATGCTGATCGCTGCCCGGGTGGTCCTGCGTTCCTTCGCCATTGCTGCCACCTCTGCGTCTGCCATGTAGCAATGAGCTTCGCCGCCAAAAGAAGCCAGCACCTTTTTGTTGATCCCTGCCAGTGCCATATTCGTATCCGTCACAATGTCCGCACCGTTTTTTATCAGGTTTTTGGCGATCTCCACTGCATTTTCCGAATAGGTCATCGTCTCCGCATAATCGAAATCCGCACTGGTATGGATCACCCGTCTGGTGATCATATCCTGCTCCGCAGGCAACGTGATTCCCCTCTCTGCCAGTTCCGCCGCAATGATCTCAAAGCTTCGCATCTCGATCTCTTCCGGCAATACATATTCGATGTTCGTTTTATCCATAAATCAGTCTCCCATAGCAAGTTCTCGTAACAGCACTTCATTCTCTTCCTGCTTCTTCACCGCGATCCGGTAATAGCCCTCTCCCAGTCCCCGGAAATTCTCACAGTTGCGGATCAGGATGCCTTTTGCAAGCAATCTGTCATAGATGGGCTGTGTGGTGTAGAGCAGCAGAAAATCCGCTTCTCCGGACACTACCCGGATGCCCAGTGCCTCCAGCCCTTCCCTAAGATACGCCCGCTCGGTTTTCACATATTCCACGGTATCCTGCAGATATTGCTCCGCCTGCTCCGCACAGACGATGCCTGCTCTCTGGGCGAACACCGACAGATTCCATTCCGGCAGCTGTCTGCGGATTTTCTCCCGAAGCCCCTCATTACTGCACACCAGATATCCCAGACGCACCCCCGGCATGGCAAAGCTTTTCGTAAACGCCCGTACCAGCAACAGATTCTCATACTGGTCTATCTTCCCGAGCAGGGACCTGGGCTGCTCTGTATCAGTCTCACAGAACTCTATAAAACATTCATCCAGTACTACGACGATTCCCTGCTGTCTGCAGTGCTCCAAAAGTTCCGGCAGATATTCCCTGCTCAGCAGCTGCCCTGTGGGATTGTTGGGATTTGCAAGAAACAGTAGATCTGTGTCTGCCGTCAGCGCCTGTAACAATTTCTTCCCCGGGCAAAATGCGGTCTCCTCCGACAGATATGCATATTTTATATGGCTGTCTGCCGCTTTCGCCGCATACTCATATCCGTAAAAGGACGGCACCGGGATCACAATATTTTTCGGCTTAAGTGCATGTACGATCGCCAGAAAAAGTTCTGATGCCCCGTTGCCAAACAGCAGATACTCCTTTGGAATTACCCTGCCGCTTTGCACCGACAGCATATGACTTACTGTCTCTGTCAGTTCGCCGGCTGCGGCATCGGGATATTCCCCCACATGATCGATAGCCGCTAAAAGTGAAAGCCTTGCCTCCGCCGGCATTCCCAAGGGATTGCCGTTTACCGAAAAATCCAGCCGTACCGGTCTGCTGTATATGTCACCACCATGTATGTTCTGCTGCATCTGTTGTTTCCTCATTTCTTTTCTTGAACCTGTTTTCTTTTTAGAGCTTTCCTTCACAGATTGCCAGCCGCCGTGTTATAACCATCCACAGCCCGCTGCCACCCAGGTCAGGATTCCCAGGCACAACAGCTCACAGATCCATGCCGTCCGGTTCATCAGACGATTGACTCTCCGGATATCCTCATATTCCACCTGCCGTTTTGGATCCCCGATATATGGTTTCTTCACGACTTTGCCAAAGTAACTGGCATCTCCTGCCAACTGTATTCCCAGTGCGCCGGCACATACGGATTCCGTCTGGGCGGAATTGGGACTGGCGTGCTTTCTGCTGTCTCTGCGCCAGATACGCCATGCCTGCCTGCCGTTATAGCTTTTTCCGCTGAGAAATGCCGCCCCGATCATCAAAAGTGCGCTGATCCTCGCCGGGAAAAAATTCACCACATCATCCAGCTTCGCCGCCGCCCTTCCAAAGTGCAGATATCTGTCATTTTTATAGCCGACCATAGAGTCCATGGTATTGACTGCCTTATATAAAAATCCAAGCACCGGCCCTCCCAGTGCCGTATACAGCATCGGCGCGATCACACCGTCGGAAGTGTTCTCCGCCACAGTCTCGATGGCAGCCTTCGCCACTCCTTCTTCCGTAAGATTCTGGGTATCTCTTCCCACGATCATGGATACCGCCTCTCTGGCAGCCTCCGGATTCCCCGCCTTTAAATGTTTCCATACTTTTCCGCTCTCCACCTGCAGACACCTTGCCGCCAGGATCTGATAGATCATGACCGCCTCCACCACCATGCCGATCCTCGGATAAAGTGCATATGCTCCCACCAGGATCAATGCCGTAAACATTCCCGTAAGCAGCAAAACAATTGCCACCAAAAGCTTCCCCTGCCTGCGCTCTGCTGCCTCTCTCTCCGGGGAATCTTCCTCTGGATTGCCGCTGCGCAGTGCTTTTTCTGTCTTCGCGATCAACCAGCCGATTCCCCGGATAGGATGTGGCAGAAAATAGGGATCGCCAAAGATCTGATCCAGTAAAAATCCTGCTCCAAATGCCAGGATATGATATTTCATCTGTTCGTTTCTCCTTTTGTAAGTTCCGATACTGTAGCTTCCGACAGCGGGCGAAATTCCTTCCACTGCGGGGTTCCTCCGCCTGCCTTAAATGCCAGCCTGCCACTGTAACCCTGTCCGCATTTTACCTGATAGTCAAAATATTCTCCACCGAGGAAATGACCAAGCAGCGCCATGATCGTTCCGCCGTGAACCACCGCGGATACATTTTGTATTTTGCGATCCCTCTGCCCCGATGCAGCACTTCTCTCCCAGATCCTTTTCATGTGATATACCATTTTTTCGTATCCGGCAACACTTCGGCGGATAAACTCTTCCCTGCTCTCTCCTTCCGGAAACGGCAGGGTACCTCCGCTGTCGATCCATCTCTGATATGCCGGATCTCCGGAAAGTTCCTGATAATTATGTCCCTCAAACGCACCGAAATCCATCTCTGTCCATTCCGGGATACAGATAGGAGTCTGCCCCGGATACAGGATCTGTGCGGTCTCAAGGCACCGCTTCATGGGACCGGAAAACAGAACGTCGGCAATTGGGTAGATCCTGTCTGTCACGGATTTTTCCAGTGTCCCGATACCGTCCGGACTTAAAGCTTCGTCCGTTTTCCCAAGATACCGGCCCTCTTTATTAGAAAGCGTCGCTCCGTGCCGGATGAGGGTAAGATGAATCTCTATTTGATCTTCTGTCCGATTCCGCATACGACTCTCACCACCTCATCTGCCTGCGCTGCCAGCTGTTCCAGTATTCTTCCGGTGCGCTCTCTGTAAATTCTCTCCTCCGCTTCCATGGGGACGATGCCGTTGCCGATCTCATCACAGATCAGAATGCAGTCCGGATGTTCCTTGCAGAAATGCTCTATCATTGCCTCCGGAGCGGTTCCCTGTCGCAGCTGCTCCCGGATAGAGTGGTGCAGATGATTGACGATCACCTGCAAAGCGCCTGTCTCTGCGGGCAGTTCCAGTGTTCCATCCAAAACAGCCACTTTCCGTCCATCCTCACAGCGTGCATACCTCTGCTTCACATAATGCAGTTTTCCCTGGGCAAATCCGCCAATGATCAATATCATTACATCAGCCTTTCCGCGATTGCTACCGCGACCACCACGCATCCTTCACAAAGCGTCACAAAGTATCCCGCTGTGTCTCCGGTGATGCCGCCAAACTCTTTTTTGCTGCGATAGTAATAATACGCAAAGCTAAGCAGGGCTGCTGCCACGGCGAGCCCTCCCGCCACGACAGATATCCACAGCATAAATAAAATGCAAAGGATTCCCTGTCCGTACAAAGTACTTTTTACCACCCTTTTGTGGGCTTTATCCGCAAACAGATACAGTGTCCCCTCCTGCTTTGCCGAAGGGAAACTCACCACTGCGATACCGCTTAATACTCTGGACAGGAAGCATCCGGCGCCCGTCACAGTAAGCATGCGCAGTGTCGTGATCTCCGAGAATCCTCCCAGAAAAATCAGTCCATACAGTGCAAGCATGATCACCGCAAATGCCCCGATATGAGAGTCCTTCAAGATCTCCAGCTTCCGGTCTCTTGGCTGGTAGGAATGCAGGGCATCACAGGTATCTAAAAAACCGTCCACATGAAAGCCCCCGGTGACCAAAAGCGGTATTGCCGTCCCCACCACAGCATAGCACAGGGTTCCCACCGCGAACCGGTCACAGAACCATTTCCACAGATACCACAAAGCACCGATCACCGCACCCACCCATGGAAAAAAGCAGAGGGCGTACCGCATGTCCTCGTCCTTCCACTGAAACTGTGGCATGGGGATCTTGGAATACATGGAAAACGCTATGAAAAACGATTTGATAATTCGCATGTCTGTTTCCTTTCTATCCCCGGCTGTCCTGCCGGTTCTGTGCTTTTGCTCCTGGTGAGCCGGGTTTGATCCGCTGTGGGATCCCCGCTACGACTTCCACGACCTCGTCCGCCTCCGCGGCAAGTCGTTCGTTGATCCGCCCCAGTGCCTCGATGTATTCCATCGTAGAATCATCGTAGATCATTCCATCCTCAAATACATTATTGGTTACAATGACTAACGGATCCGCCTGTTTTCTTAATCCTTCCATACCTTGCAGAATCTTTGTGATCACCGTCTGACGATCCACAGGCTTTTCCCCGGAAAACATTTCGTTAGCGGTGAGATTTGACATACATTCCAACAATACCGCTCCTGCCGGTTCCATTTGCAAGACCGCCTGCTCCAACTCCGTAGGCTGTTCGATGGTAGTGAAGCCTTTCCCCTGTCGCAGCCTGTGATGCCTGTCCACCTTTGCCTGCATCTCCGCATCCCGGATCTGCATGGTGGCGATATAATATTTTTTCTTATCACCGGCAGCCCGTAGCAGATAATCTTCCGCATAAGCGGATTTTCCGCTGCCACTACCGCCCAGGATCAGTGTCATCATGCTGCTTCTCCATTCGTCTGAATGTTCAGCCGCGCCATGCCCTCAAAAAATCATGCAGGCATGATTTTTGCGCCCGGATATGTTCATGGCTGAACTGTTAACGTCTATATTGTTCTACTTTGATTTCTGAGAAGGTAGCGCTCTGTCCATAAATGCACATTGCCATATCCAGCAGTGTGAACATCATAACGGCTCCGGTTCCTTCTCCCAGTGCCATTCCCGCATGGATCACCGGAGACAGCTGCAAAGCATTTGCCAGCTTCACTGCCGCCGGTTCTTTCCCGAGATGGGAAGGGATCAGATATTCCCGCACACCGGGGAACAGCCGCTCCGCCACCAGGGCCGCTGCCATGCTAATCACGCCATCCAGCACGATGGGCACATGCCACAAAGCTCCGCCGATGCACATACCGGTCAGTCCGGCAATATCCAGTCCTCCGACTGTCTGCAATACCGTGAAGGCATCCGCATGCCACAGATCATAGGTTTCCAAGGCGGTGCGCACCACCTGTTGCTTCCGCGCCAGTCCCTGATCTGTCAGTCCCGCGCCTCTGCCGGTGACTTCCTCTGCCCCACACTGTAATAGGGCGGCTGTCACTGCACTGCTAGTGGTGGTGTTGCCGATTCCCATTTCCCCGGTGGCAAGGATACCGTATCCTTTTTCCTTACACTCCCGTACCAGTCTGGTTCCTGTGGCAATGGCACGGACGGTCTCTTCTTCCGTCATAGCCGGTTCTTTTAAGAAATTTCTTGTTCCGGAGCACACTTTGCAGTTCCATACTCCGGGGATGGATTCCTCACTATTTATCCCGATGTCCACGGGAATGGTCTCGGCACCGATGCTCTGTGCCATCCTGCAGACTGAGGAACCCTTCCTGGCCATGGACTTTGCCACCGCCAGCGTAACCTCCTGCCCGGACTGGGTCACCCCCTCCTCTACAATGCCGTTATCAGCGCAGAAGAGCAGCACACCCTTTTTACGAATATCGATCACTTCCGTACCTAAGATGGCTCCGATCTGTGCCGTGATGGTTTCAAAGCTGCCCATGCCGTCCAGCGGCTTTGCCAGAGTGTCCCAATGCTTTTTCACAAGCTTTCTCACTGCTTCGTCCGGCGGCGTGATCCGGATCTGCGCCAATTCCCGTCCGGTATAGTTATGAAATACGGGCTTCTCTGAGCATTCCATAGATTTCCTCCATACGCAGATATTCCCGCAGGGTATCTGCCAGCTTATCGTATTGTCTTTCCTTAATAGTGCGGTAATCCTCCCAGACGCCGTCCTCCAGAGAGATGCCTTTTTTCCGGGCCAGGGTCTGTATCATACGCCCGGCGATCTCCCCCTTGTCGAACAGACCGTGAATATAGGAACCATAGATTCTGCCGGTGGAATCAGCGATAACCGCTTGTGTGATTTCCGTGTTTCTCGTCGCATCGTCTGCACAGAAAGCGCTCCGATTGCTTTCTGCACTGTTTGCCGGTCCGGCTGCCTTGTCCATTGTACCCTTCGCACCGCTGCCGTCCCTGTTGCAATACACTGTCTGTCCCATATGGATCTCATACCCCGTGAACTCGCATCCTGTAAGTCCGGAGAAAATACCCTCCACCGCATCCAGAGTTCCATCTGTCTGGCAGCGATGTTTCTCCTTCTGCAGCACTGTCCGTACCGGAAGCAGTTCCATGCCGCGGATCTGTCCGCCTTCCTCTACACTGTCCGGATCCGCGATCTCACAGCCTAACATCTGATAGCCTCCGCAGATCCCGAAAATGGGAACTTTTCCCGCAGCCCGTTTTACCGCTGCCTCCAGTCCGTTCTGCCGCATCCATTTCAGATCTCCCATGGTATTTTTACTGCCGGGGAGAAATATCAGATCCGGCGTCCCCAGCTCTCTCACATTTGTCACATACCGGACACTGACCTCCGGCATCTGCTCAAACACATCAAAATCCGTAAAATTTGAAATTCTGGGATAGTGGATCACAGCCAGATCGATCTTCCCCACATGTTTTGCATCGAAACGGTCCGTCAGACTGTCCTCATCTTCCAGCGTAAGTTCCATATAAGGTACCGTTCCCAGCACCGGCACCTGCCCCCGTTCGGTTAACATCTGAATGCCGGGGTCTAAAATCGTGCTGTCTCCACGGAATTTGTTGATGATCAATCCCTTTACCCGTTCCCGTTCCTCTTCGGTCAGCAGCATCAGGGTTCCCAAAAGCTGTGCGAACACGCCGCCTCTGTCAATGTCTCCCACTAAAAGTACCGGTGCATCCACCATTGCCGCCATTCCCATATTTACGATGTCATTCTGTTTCAGATTGATCTCCGCCGGACTTCCGGCGCCCTCGATGACAATGATATCCGCATAAGTCTCCAGCTTGCGGAAGGCTGCCTTGATATCCGGGATCAGTTCTGTCTTATGGGCAAAATAGTCTCTGGCGGACAGATTTCCCCGTACCTCCCCGTTCACGATGACCTGGGAGCCGGTATGACTGGTGGGCTTTAATAAAATAGGATTCATGCACACCAGCGGTTCGACCCCTGCCGCTTCCGCCTGCATCACCTGTGCCCTGCCCATTTCCAGTCCTTCTTTCGTGATATAGGAATTGAGTGCCATATTCTGTGATTTAAAAGGGGCGACCCGATAACCGTCCTGCCGGAAGATCCGGCATAGGCCCGCCACCAGGAGACTTTTCCCGGCACCGGACATGGTGCCCTGTATCATAATAACTTTTGCCATCGTTTTCTCCATCCCACAGATGCCACCGACATCCCGGGAATTTCGTTTCTCTGTTTTCTAACACCCACGCTGTTGCTCCGGGCTTTCTGACTTTTCTATCCGCTTCCCCAGCTGTTCTGCATACTCTAAAAGCTCTCTCTGATAAGTCTCCAGACTACCGAAATTCTCCCGACAGCAGATAACGCGGTTACACTTTTTCAACTGTTTCTTCGCTGCCTGTATTTTTTCCTGTGCCACCGGCTCAAAAGGATGCTCTGCGATCACCTCCGCCGCCAGAGCCTTCGCCACGGGATAATCCAGGTCATTTTCATACAGGATCCCGGTGACAAAGGGGATCCCCGCTCTCTGCAGACGCCGGTAAATTTTCCGTCCGCTTCCGGCTCCGGCGATCACGAAGACCTGCGGTGTTCCTTCCGGCGCCGCCAGCTCCATATCACTGCTGCCCTCATCATAGCTTCCCATCCGGATGCCATAGAGTTCGGTGATATAGCCGGCTGTCATGACTTCCTCCGGCGTTCCGATCCGGTCCACCGCCCTGCCGTTCACACACAGGATTCTATCGGAGATCTTCTCCGCCAGTTCCAACTCATGCAAGGACAGGATCACCGTAAGTTCTCTCTCCCTGCAAAGTTTTTGCAGGATCGATAAAAATTCCAGTTTATGCCGCACATCCAGGTAGGAAGTCGGCTCGTCCAGGATCAATATCTCCGGCTCCTGACAAATGGCTCTTGCCAACATCACCCGCTGTCTCTGTCCGTCACTGATCCGGTCAAACAAAGAATCCCCAATCTCTGCCACCTGCACCAGTTCCATGGCGTTTTGCACCGCTGCATGATCTTCTGCCCGCAGCACGCCGAAACGCCCTGTGTAGGGGTATCTTCCGGTGGCCACCACATCCTCGCAGGTCATCAATTCCCCCCGCAGACGTTTTGTCATTACCACGGCCATTTTTTTTGACAGTTCTGCCCCGGTGAGCGACTTCATATCTTCTCCGTCCAGCCGCACCGTTCCCGCGATCAGGGACAGCTGTCTCGCAATACTTTTTAAGATCGTGGATTTTCCGGCACCGTTAGGTCCCAGTAACGTCAGGATCTCTCCTTTTCTGAGTGCGATCTCCACTTCTTCGATCAGAGGCTTTCCGTCATAGCCCACGCTTATTTTTTCCGTTGTAATATAATAAGGCTTCTGCGTCTTCATAGGTAAGTTATCCACGCTCCCGTCTGCTTTTGGATACCATGATCCACAATACCACCGGTGCTCCGAAGATTGCCGTCACTGTGCTGATACCAAGCTCTGTGGGTGCCATCCAGGTTCTTGCCAACAGATCACAGAACAGGCAGAACACACTGCCTCCTAAGAAACATGCCGGTATCATGAGTAACGGTTTTGTGGTGCCGAATAATTTCCGGATCAGCTGCGGCACGGCGATCCCCACAAAAGAGATGGGTCCGGCAAATGCCACGATGCATGCCGAAAGTACGCTGGACAACACCACCAGCAGGATCCGCAATGTCCGGATGTTCACTCCCAGATTCTGTGCATACGTCTCACCCAGCTGGTAGGCTTCCAGCGGCTTTGCTAACAGGATCACCATAAGGAAAGTCACTGCCACCACGATACTCATCACTTTCACATTGTCCCAGGTCATTCCGGAAAAGCTTCCTCTCGACCAGTTGTGGAGATTCACGATATCCGCATCCTCCGCAAAAGTCACCACCAGTTCCGTAATGGCAGAACAGATGTAACCGATCATCACGCCGCTGACCACCAGCATGGACATGCTGTCTACCTTTCTTGCCATGAGAAGTACGAATCCCATGGACAACATAGCTCCTAAAAATGCCGCCAGGATCAACAGTCCGGAGCTGACCCGGATCGTATTCCCCAGCAAAAATACCATCACCAGTGCCACTACCATTTTCGCTCCGGAAGAAATTCCTAAGACGAAGGGTCCGGCTATGGGGTTGTGGAAAAAGGTCTGAAGCAGATACCCGGCAAGTGCCAACGCTCCGCCCAGGATCCCCGCCGCCAGTGTCCGGGGAAGACGGATCTCCCACAGAATCCTCGCAATCATGCCTTCTTTGGTTCTTCCCGTCGTCAGTATTTCTGTCAACGGGATCTTCACTGTTCCGATCCCTATATTGCAAAGCAACAGCACGAGAATGCCTGCCGTCAATAGAACAAACGCTATGAGATATCTGATTTTTCTGCGCTGCTGCATATTTTTCTCCTTCTTTTCCTATTCGTATTCCAATCGTATTCTAATCACATTCCAACGCTCTTATACTTACGCTGTGTTTCTAGGTCTTCCATCTTACTGTAAGAGAAACAGATAACGCAGCTTAGCGGTATCATCGTCCGTCAACACCGTATGCATATCCTGCAATAAATACCCGATCGCCATGGACTGCTGGTACATATCGTTGGTGGTGCAATAGACCTGCCCCTCCTGTACCGCCTTGAAGTCTTTTAGAATATTGCATTTGCCGATCAGTTCGTCCAATGTGGTCACGCCACCGTCGATCGAGCTGTTGTAGATCAGAATGTCTGCGTCCTTAGCCCCGGCATAGAAATCTTCGACCTGCATGTTCAGCGTGGAGCGTCCGCTTCCGCTGTCCTCGAGATCCTCAAAAATGTATCTTCCTCCTGCCAGTTCGATCAGCTTCGGAATATAATCCGTACTCTGCCGTACCTGGATCAGTCCGTTGGAAGTCACATAGAAAAATGCTATGGTCTTCCCTGTTTTTTCCCCGCTTTCTACTTTTTCCAGAATCTCTGTCTGCTCCGCAAAGGCTTCTTCTGCCTCCGCTTCCTTTCCGGTCAGAACTCCGAAAAATTTGACCCATTCCACTTTTCCCAAAGGATGCTGTTCATAGCTGGAATATTCGATCATCACCGGAATATCAAAGCTTTGAAGCATTTCCACCACCTCCGGCGAGTGCGTGATCATCCGGTTCTCGATCGCCAGATCACAGCCTTCAGACACCAGTAATTCATAATCCGGTTTACTGTATTTTCCGGCATAGATCATATCCCCTGCCGCCATGGCATCCTTTGCTGTCTGAATGTACCAGTTCTCCTGCTTCTGCCCGGAGAACCGGATCTGCCCTACAGCATCCAGCGAGGCGAACATGTCCATCACGCCGGATGCCACCAGATATATATTTTGAAGCGGTTCCTGTAAGATACTGACGTCCTCATCCAGTCCCCTTGGCACCGGCTGTCCCTCCGGCACTATCAGATACCGTTTACTGTCGGGAAGCGTTGTCAGCATCTTATACCCATCTTCGTAATAGTCCACCGCAAAATTTTCCGCATATTGCAGCTCCATGCTGCCTGTTTTTACTAATTCTGTCTGTTCTTCCTGCGTGGCCTCTGCTGCCTGGGTAACCTCCGATGGTACTTCCAACGATGTCTCCGTAGAAGCAGAAGAAGGACTGCCGCAGCCACTAAGCCCCAGCAGTCCCATAAGAAGCAGAACATATATCCATTTTCTTCTATTTCTTCCTGACCTCAAAGTTTTCATGCCTTTCATAGCCTGCAATATTTGAGCCGCAGGCACCAATGTGTATTACTTACCGCTCTCTGCACTCTCAAGTGTCTCAGAGTGGAAAGTTACGGTGTATTCCACCTCATGAGGTGTGCTCATTGCCACGGTATCACCGATCATGGTAAGGGGTGCATCCAGTGCTTCCACCGGCACTTCAAATACGGAATTGCCCTCCGTATTTACCGGCAGATATTTTTCACCGTTCACCAGCATATAGTCATAGTTCGGGCTGCTCCATTCCAGAATCGCCGTTGCCGCTCCGTCAGCTATCGCAAGCTGTGCAGGGGACTGGATACTTGCTCTGCCGCTTCCGCCCTCCATGGTCAGTTCGATGGTGTAGCTGCCGTCTTCTACGGCGCTCAGATCAAAAGTATCTGCGGCACCCTCTGCCACCGGATCAGATACCTTTACTTTATGGTCATACCATTTTCCCTTGGTACCGATCAGTGCCAGATCGAATTCCTCTCCGATCACGGGTACAGGAACATCGAAGCCGTAGACTTCTTCCGTCATGCCGTCACTGTAAGTTACGGTATCCGTGGTGGGCTCAAGCAGTACTGCACCATCTTTGGCTGCATCTTCCGCCAGACCCGGATAGAGATTCAGGATCTTCTTGGAACCTAAGGAAATGTGAATGGTCATAACACCATCCTTTACCGTCAGTGTTCCCTTGCCGTCACAGGCCTCACTGACATGGAACATGGAGCTGTCCGTGGAAAATTCAGCGGTGTAGACACCATCAGGAAGCTGTGCCTTGTCCTGCGCAGTCTCTGTGCTGACAGTTTCCGCCGTTTCCGTGATCTCTGTCGGTGTTACAGTGCTTTCCTGTGCGGCAACCGTGCTTTCTGCGGATGTCGCATCCGCTGCCTGACCTGCTCCACAGCCGCCAAGCAGCAGACAGGCACTCAGTCCGCCCACGATTATGATTTTATTCATTAATGTCTTTGCTTTCATTACTGATTTTAATCCTTATTTTATTCCTGATTTTAATTCTTATTTATTTCTCAGCCATTGCTGCTGCGGTATGTGCCACATACAGATCCTGGATAGCCTTGATCCCGCCGAGACCTGCGATCTGGGTATCCACGCTGTCGAACTTACCGGAAGCATTGAACTGGCTTAACCAGGAATCCTCATCTTCGCCTGCCATATCGTTGTTGGCATGGTCACCTGCTACTACCATCAGGGGACGAAGAACCACTTTGGTGTAACCTGCTTCCGCAACAGCCTTGATGACTTCTTCGCAGGCAGTCTCTTCCGGCTCACCTTCTACGGTTCCGATGAATACGTTAGCATAACCGAGGTCGTTCATCTGGGTCTGCATCTGGCTGTAAGACACCTTTGCGGTGTGAGAAGTTCCGTGACCCATGAATACGAATGCCACGCCATCTTCCTTTGCAGCATCCAGGCTGTCATACCCAGCGGTCTTCACTGCTTCTGCGGTCAGATCTTCTGCTACTGCTTTCTTATCTGCATTGACAACGGTTGCATCGTCTCCCACTTCACCTAACAGGGGCTCAGCGACTTTTACGGATGCGAACTGATCCTTGTAGGCTTCTACTGCCTGCATCAGCTCGTCATACTCTGCCCCGTGCATCAGATGGGTAGGCTGTACTACCAGGTTCTTAACACCGTTTGCCACAGCGCGGTCCAGTGCCTGATCCATGTTGTCGATATGCTCATCATCTCTTGCCTGTATATGGTTGATGATGATCTGTGCGGTAAATGCTCTTCTTACAGACCAGTCGGGATTGGCTGCTGCGATCGCATCCTCGATACCCTTGATATCAGCCACACGGCTGTCGTTAAAGGAAGTGCCGAAGCTTACTACCAGAATCTCGTTCTCACCGATCTCATCCTGATTACGGGGATCATCCTTGGAAGCATCTCCGGTATCTCTGCCGAAATAATCGGGATCTGCATTTTCTCCCTCTACCAGTTCCTTCTGTGCGTCGGTCAGTGCATCCCATGCTGCCTTGGCATCTACACACTGCTTATCGGTATTCTCAGTTCTCTCCTGCACATAGATGGCATCGATCATTGCTGCTACTTCATCGGCTGCTGCCTGATCTGCATCTTCGGTGCTTTCGGTAGCTGCTGTTTCCGCTGCCTGGGTGGTCTGAGCCTCAGTGCTTACCTGTACAGTGCTCTCTACGGTCTCCTGGGTATTGCCGCATCCGGTGATGCATACAGCGCCCAGTACGGTTGCCAGTACTACTGCTACGATTCTTCTTTTCATGTTTCCTCCTCTGACAGGTTTTCTGTCTCTTTTGATTTTGGGGCTTGCCCCGGTATTCTTAAATATGTAAGTCAGAAACATGTTTTTCGCAACAAAAACAAAAACCCTTTCCTGTATCAGGTAAAGGGTTTGTACACATAAGAAACGAATGCAAAAAGCTTCTGTCGCTTCTGCATTCCACACGTACAACCAGTTACTCGTGGCTTTGAAACAAATGTTTCTGTACAGCATTCAGGCAGGTCTCCCGGCTTGAAGATCATTGCATCCGCCATCTTCCCGGTCTCCCAGTGATCTATCGGCTTCAGCTCCCTAATTACGGTGACGAGTTCGTGCAGGACTTACACCTGCTTCCCTTTTCACCGGAGCCAGCTACTTACGTGGCTGCTCCGGCACCTGAATACTCCATATTCAATTGTGGCTACTATATCACAGATTTTCTGAAATTGCAATGTCAATCAGTCATCTGTTCCACCGGCTGTCGGGATCAGTATACCTGAAAATTAGAGATTGGCGTCATTCCGGGCATAATTCAGGATCATTTCTTTTAAAATCAGCAGATCACCTGTATAATCCTTGTTGTCCGTTGCTCCCCAGATAAAACCACCTGCGTAATGGGTACACGCTGCCATCATGGTATGCACCGTCACACGCATGAACTGTTCCTCCGGAATATCCGTGCGGAAGGTCTTGTCCTCTTTTGCCTTCGCATACATCATATGAAGTCTTGTGTTGACGGAATTCAGGGATGCGTGGAAATTCGCCAGTTCCTCCTGCCGCACCGTCTGGTGTGTTATATAATTGTTGAAGTTGTCATTATACTGCAGCAGATCCTTATGGTTCTGATACATGCCGATATAACTGTCCAGCGTAAAAATAAATCTTCCAATGGCCGGAATATCGTGTATCGAAGAGATTGGTCTTGCCTCATCCAGCTTGTCCAGATAAGCCTTCCATTTCGATGCGCAGACCGCAATAGCCAGCTCCGTCTTATTGTTGTAACAGCGGAACAATGTGGCACGTCCCACACCGGCTTCTTTTGCGACCTCATCCATACTGACCGCTTCTATTTTCTTTTCCACAAAAAGCCGGAACGCCGTATCGATGATCCGCTGGTTGCGCTCATGCTCTTTATCCATCTGTTTCTCAGATTTTCCCATTTTTCTCTTCCTTTTTCATACATTCTTACTGTTCATTTTATACCACGCCATACAGACTTACTACTGGCAATATCAATCACTCCCATAAAGTGCCTCCGTAAATTATTCTTTCTGTATCGGTCACTCTATCAGTCACCCCAACGGTCACCTTCTTTGTTTTATGAACAACTCTCACGATTTATACTAATTATCATCAGCTAAGCGATATCTTCTATTATTTGTTGTGCCTTCATATTCAAGCCCTGACATTTCTTTCAGTATAGCTCTTGTACGGGCAGGGCTTAATCCAATAGCTTGTGCGATATCCGTTGTCTTAGACAATCCATTTTCCTTCAAATACTTTCTAATCAACTGATAATTCTCTTCTGTTTTTCTATGTTTATTTTGTTCGCTTGTTTTGTTCGCTTGTTTTGTTCGCTTGTTTTGTTCGCTTGTTTTGTTCGCTTGTTT
>ENA-OUQW01001561-OUQW01001561.1-human-gut-metagenome-genome-assembly--contig:-NODE-1561-length-22972-cov-9.359907_pt1 | contig 22972 bp, 18 predicted proteins | sample MGYA00248464_ERZ548849 | MGnify/ENA primary metagenome ERZ548849 (study PRJEB26491, sample SAMN04978193) | human gut metagenome | host: Homo sapiens | study: EMG produced TPA metagenomics assembly of... | reverse complement strand
AATGTAGAGATGACAATCGAGCTCATCCATCCAGTAGCTATGGAGCAGGGTCTTACATTCGCTATCCGTGAGGGTGGACGTACAGTAGGATCTGGACGTGTTGCTACAGTTATCGAGTAATTTATAATTTTAAATTATATATTGCAGATTGTATTCCGCAATCCTTGAGCAATCAGGGGTTGCGGTTTTTTTTATCTAAAACAGTTTTTGCTGATGCATTTATTCTAAAAGAATGGTAAACTATTATCTAATGAGCCTGCAGGAAATAAAGAGGTAATAGGCAGGACTTACAGTAATATGATTGATTTAGAAAGAGGCAGAAGATGAACAATAAAACAACAAGAAACAGTATCCTGTTATTGGTAACGGCAGCCGTCTGGGGGGCTGCATTTGTGGCTCAGACAGTTGGTGGACAGACAATCGGAGCATATTCGTTTAATTGTGTCCGGTGTATTATCGGGGCACTGGTATTGATACCTGTCATGAAATTTTTAGATAAAAAAGATCTGTCGCCAAGAAAACCACAGACGAAAGAAGATTATAAACTGCTGATAAAAGGCGGAATCTGTTGTGGTGTAGCACTTTGTATTTCTACAAACTTACAGCAGGTTGGAATTTTGATGGGGGCAAGTGCGGGAAAAGCAGGTTTCCTGACAGCGGTGTATATATTACTGGTGCCGATTCTCGGATTATTTTTACATAAAAAATGTGGGATAAATATCTGGTTTGCAGTTGCTCTGGCACTGGTTGGACTGTATTTTCTGTGTATGCAGGATAAGAATGGATTTCAGCCGGCGGATCTGCTGCTTCTTTGCTGTGCACTCGGTTTTTCCATACAGATTTTATTTGTCGATTATTTTTCACCGAAGGTTGATGGGGTACGTCTTTCCATGATACAGTTTCTGGTAACCGGTTTGCTGACTTCGATTCCGATGTTTACAGTTGATATGCAGCATTCAATTTCGGGTATCGAAGCGTGGGCGTCAGCCTTTTTATCATGGTCAGCGTGGGTTCCGATTTTGTATGCGGGAATTATGTCATGTGGTGTGGGATATACGTTACAGATCATTGGACAAAATGGGCTTAATCCTACCGTGGCATCCTTAATTATGAGTTTAGCAGCTGTATTTTCAGCAGTATTTGGCTGGTTGATTCTTGGACAGAAGCTGAATGCAAAAGAGATGCTGGGCTGTTGTCTGATTTTTGCAGCAATCATTTTAGCGCAGCTGCCGGTACAGCGAAAAGCAAAATTAGCAGATGAAGTCATGGGGAGAACAGAAGTGAGTAAAAAATCTAAATATTTTTGGAAAAAGATTTTGATTTTAACATGGATGCTCAGTTTATTTCTTGGCATACTGGCAGGACCATGTGCGGTAGACGCAAAGAACCAAAAAGAGAAAAAAGAATATGGTGTATTTTTAAGCATTGATTCGTCTCAGATAAAAAAGTTATACGGATATAGGCTGGTGGTCATTGATGCACAGTATTTTTCTGCAAAAGATATCCGTACCCTGCACAAAAAAGGCGTAAAAGTATATACCTACTTAAATGTCGGTTCCATCGAGAATTTTCGCTATTATTATAAGAAATATGAATATCTTACAATCGGAAATTATGAGAACTGGGAAGAAGAAAAGTGGGTAGATGTTTCGAATAAGGACTGGCAGAAGTTTATGGGAAAACTGTCGAAGAAGCTGCTGAAAAAAGGGGTGGATGGTTTCTTTATTGACAACTGCGATGTCTACGATTATGCAAAGACAAAGAAAAATTTTAAAGGACTGGCCAAAATACTGAAAAAAATCAAACGTCTTGGAAAAGGTGTCATGATCAATGGCGGAGATGTTTTTGTGACAAAGTACAGAAAAACATACGGATCGGCGAAAGATATCATGACTGCCGTTAATCAGGAATCTGTGTGGAGCAGTATTCGGTTTGAAACGGGCACGTTTGGAAAACAGCCGAAAGATGTACGCAAATATTTTTCCGATTATGTTCAAAAATGTAAAAAAGATAGAATGGAAGTCTATCTTTTAGAATACACGAAAGATAAAAAACTGATCAGAAAAATTAAACAGTATTGCAGAAAAAATAAGTTTCACTATTATATATCGGATTCAATCGAATTGGATTAATAAACAAGTATCATTCATGATTTAATGGGAGGAGTTTAAAAATGGAACAAAAAGAAATAACAAAAACGAGGCTGATTATTTATGACAATAGAATTAAAACATAATTTTGGATTTATTCTTTGGTAGTCTTGCACCATTTACAATCAGAAGAATCCCGGCGGTGATTCCACCTGCAAGGACACAGATACCAACTGCTAATGTGGAAGCTCCGGCAGAACTCATTGTCTTATAAATTTTCTCGTCCATCTTATATGCCCCCTTTGTTTGGAATTCTAGAAAAATATCTTTTTGCCGGAAATACAAAGTTTGTGGAAGAAGCCGTTGAAACCAGTTACCAAAAAGGCGGTGAAAAGGCATGTATGACAGAAGATGTCGTTTCAAAACAAACCGTAAAAAACACGATCCATGAGCTGGAAGTCGAATTAGAGGAAGAAATCCCGGTTCAAAGGAAAAAGATAAAAAATCTTCATATTCAGGCAGACGAGGATCACGTTGCCCTTCAGTTCAGTAAAAAGAAAGGGGACCTGACTGTAAATGAAATGGGTAGAAAAAGCAATACCGCCATGCCAAAATTGATCTTATTGTACGAGGATCTGTGGCTGGAAGTGCAGCAGTACATTTACGACAACTATGATACAGAGTATCTGAAAAACGTATATATTGCCGGAGATGGGGCACCATGGATCGTTGCAGGATGCAGGGTATTGAAAAGAGTAAGTTTGTATTGGACAAATATCATTTGGGAAAATATATTCACAAGGCAACCACACATTTAGACGACAGTCAGCAGGCAGCAAAAGAATTCATATATGGTGCAATCAACGAAAGAGATTTTGATGGAGTAATGAGACTGCTTCAAAAATGCTATGCCTCGACAGATTAGGAATACAAGAAAAAGGAAGTAACGGAATGCGCACGGTATATTAAAAATAATCGATCTGATGGAATGTCAGGATAAAAAAATCAAATTGCAAAGCAGGCTAAGAATTTTTTTGAAAAGGTATTTGGAAGCAAAATACGGGCCGGGATTGTTTCCGGTAATCAGCATGATTGCGAAGCGGGATGACAATGTAGAAGAAAGAAATATTTATGAGATATTAAATCATAACATAGCTTACGAAATTCGTTTGCAGCCGTATTGAAGAGGCAAGGGAACTGTCCCGCAAATTTAATGAACATGGCTGGAGAATGATGGCGTTGAGTGGTGCGGATTCCGAAGAGCAGAGGGGAAGGAATATGTTGTAATTCTCGATTTTATTGGAAATTATAAAAATAATTTCATGATTCCAATTGCACTATCCGGAGACAGAAGTTACAATAAAGATAATATCCGAAGATATTTGAGGTAAAAGACCGACTTGGAAAAATTCCAAGTATAGTCGATTTTTATACGCAGGGGGAAGTCGATCCGTTACTTTTGATTCAATACGCAGGAGATTATTATCATTTTTTGAAAATGATTGATAAGGAGTATAGCGGAGAAATGACGGACAGGGAAGAAGCCTGTCTGGAATTTGTATCTCAGAATCTGGCAAATGGAAAACGTATTTATGAACTTATTATGCTGCAGCAATTATTGCAAGAGGGAAGATTTCTTCCCATTATGAATTTTCAACTTCAAATGAGTCATCCGGTGAGAGAAGGTATTTATCAGTATTTTGTGAATGAATAGAGGTACGATATGAAGACGATACATGTAGTGGCGGCAAGATGGCTGACAAGAGAAGAATTGGATTCTGTTGATTGGCTGCCTGCGGATGTGCTGTTGATTGATACATTGAAGCAAAGTAAACTTATAACCCCAGAAAAGGAAGTGTGATATGAGAAAAAAATTAAGTGTATTATTATTGATTTTAGCGTTAATTATGAACCAAGTTGCTCCAATGGGCATTAAGGCGGCGGATGCAGCAGATGAAGTTAAGGTTTATGTGGAAAATGGAGAAGGCAGTCTTACGGAAGGTGACGGAACCGCCCAAAGACCGTATCAAAATATACGTACGGCCTTGAAGCAGATTCAGACGGGACAGACACTTGTACTTGTGGGTGAAGTCTCCTACACCAAATACGAGACGTGCGAAGACGGATCTCCGAAACCATTATTTATTGATAAAGATATCACGATTGTTGGTTCAGATACGTCAGCAGGTTTGAAAATACGCAGTATGATTCAGCTGGGAGCGGACGTTACGTTTCGTGATATGTGGCTGCAAATGGTGCCGCAGGCAGGAAATGTACGTGGGACAACAATTTATGCGGCGGGACATACGCTGGTGTTGGATGCGGTAGATACGAGAGTAGGAACCAGTACATTGCAGGACGATGTGAGGCCATTGATCAGCGGTGGCGCGTACCAGGGAGAGGAAGGAAAGATGGGAAGCCACACAACGATTAAAGTGGTCAATCCCATTTCCCAGACTAAGATAGCTGCAATTTATGCAGGAGATTATTATCGCGATTCTGAACAAGACAAAGTGGATATAGAACTGGATTCCAAATTGGTAGACACGGAGATTCATGCAGCGGGTGCCGATGGTCATACATTGACAGGAAATGTAAATGTTACACTGGGAAAAGATAGCAATGTAACGGATTTTGGCAAGACAGATCTGATAGGTGAGTTGAATGTCAATGTGAAAGCGGGGGCTCATATTGATACCTTGTCATTTTCCGGTATCAATAATCTCACGATGGCAGAAAAGTCGCGGATCACGCTTCCTAAGGAGGCGGATTTTAACGTAAATAACGTCTTTTGCGAGAAAAATGCGGTGCTTGATCTCAGACAAATGTCAACGAATCCGAGTGTTGCAAACAATTTTACCGGTGTAACGGTAGCCGGCGAGGATCAAACATGTGGCTCCGTTTTGGTTGGAAATGATACTACACTTGAGATAAAAGGAGAAGTCTATGGTCTAACAAAATTAAACGTAAATGGCTCAGAATATATGGCGAGATTTGTGGAGAATCATTGTTACATACAGGCAAAGGCTTCTTCGAGTGGGAATTTTACAATTGAGGGCACGCAGTATACAAATTTTCAATTAAATAAAAAGAAAACCGAAGAAATATATTCCTGGATTATCGGAAAACTGGAAAATGAGGACGCAGATGACTTTTATTGGATTGGAGATGCAGATAAAAAATCTGTGATCAGTCAGCAGGGAAAAGAATATTATTATCCGGTTGAATTTAAAAAGGCAGATGGTACGGTTTATAAGCCAACATTTGAGGAACTTTTTTATGATTACGATTTGGCATTGACAAAGGAAAACGGGGAAGCGGTTGATTTAGAGGAAGCGGCTTTCTGCAGTTGGGATGAGGAGCGTATTAACGAGGAGCAAAGCCAATATAATCAGGTGATTGTATGTATATACGACTGGGAGAACTGTAAGGGTGAACTGACATTGATGCTGACCCATTCGAAAACCGGCAAGAGTATATCGCGAGTGCTTTTGGTGGGTGAAGAACAGCCGATTCCGACAGTAACCCCAACCATGACCCCAACGCCAACGCCAACCGTAGCGTCGACAACAACACCAACGCCAACCGTAGTGCCAACAACAGCGCCAACGCAGGTGCCAACGCCAACGCCAACCGTAGCGCCAACAACAACACCAACGCAGGTGCCGACGCCGACGCCAACCGTAGCGCCAACAACAGCGCCAACGCAGGTGCCGACGCCGACGCCAACCGTAGCGCCAACGCAGGTGCCAACGCCGACGCCGACTGTAGCGCCAACAACAGCGCCAACGCAGGTGCCGACCCCAACGCCGACGGCAACGCCAACCGTAGCGCCAACAACAATACCAACGCAGGTGCCGATGCCGACGGTTCCAACTCCGGCTGCGACAGAAGTACCAAGCTCAACACCCGATGCCACACCTGTAATACTTCCAACGCTACCAACGGTAACACCATTGCCGCCAACTAGTGAACCGCGGGCATTTACATTGAACAAGACATCTGTCACATTGTATACAAAAGGGAAAAAAATCATACAGCTTAGTGCTGATACAGAAAGTGTAGTGAAATATACATCTGACAATGAAAAAGTGGCAGTTGTAGATGAAAATGGCCGGGTAACAGCAAAAAAAGCAGGAACTGCTTTGATTACTGCGAGTGCAGATGGTTATCAGAGCACGTGCAGGATTGTTGTATAGAAACCAACATTTAAAGTGGCGAAAAAGATGATAAAGGTCAAAAAAGGAAAAAAGGCTCGTATTATTGTTAAAGTCCGTCCAACAACGAAAGTTGTGTTTGCTTCCGCGAATAAAAAGATTGCAGCAGTTACCAAAAAGGGAATGCTAAAAGGCATGAAGAAGGGGCGGACAAAAATAAAAGTAAAGTGTTATGGAATAACGAAGACAGTTATTGTTATCGTGAAGTAATCCGATATAGGAGGTAGGTATGAACATCCAAATCTTTGGCAGCAAAAAAGACAACGACACAAAAAAAGCACAGCGTTTTTTCAAGGAACGGGGAATCCGGTTTCAATACATTGATCTGCGGGAAAAGACACTAAGCAAAGGCGAATTCCGATCGGTGGCAATGGCAGACAGGCGACACTGGGATATCAGCCGGATGTGTGGAAGACGTGGGAGTAATTCTATTTGCCATTTTTAGTAAAATAGTAAATAAAATTTATCAGAAGCGCATGGAAGCAAAGAATAACGCGTATGGATTTGACTATCTGGCAGAATACAATATTTATAAAAAGATGAGAAAACAGGGTGCGAAAGACGATGGAATCCTCTATGTGACGGAGTATTCGGATTGGAAGGCAAGGATTCAGAAAAACTATGAGCAGCAGAAAGAAAACGAGGATTTCTGTCATTTTCTGGTTCAAAAGTAGAGAGACATTGAAAATCTGAAAAAACAAGTGGAAATAATTTTCATACCGCTTGTGCTGCTGGCGTGACCAGACAGAGTTTTTAGAAGACATCATGCAGGTGCTGGGAGACAAGGAAGAGAACTAGTACATATGAATGGAGTGGTGAAAATGAAAAAGAAAACAATTAAGAAGAGAATTTTTGCCGGATTGCTGGCATTTTCGCTTATTGTACCGGCGAATGTGGCAGGAGCGAAAACACAGACAGTATTGGAAACAAATGTGACAGAGGCATCGGAAGGATGTACACTGGTTGGTGTATATGGATCCTATTTTGCACAGGCGAAGGAAGCACTTGCTAAGATCAATGAAATTCGAAAAGAAGCATGTGAAGCAGGAAATATACGAGATCCGAGAAATTCCGGCAGATATCTTCAGCCATCGGATTATGTTCCCTTGAAATGGTCGAGTGATCTGGAGTATATTGCACGTATCCGTGCGGCAGAAGCGGGAATTGCATTCCGGTTTATGGATTCCGGACATGACCGTTTGAATGAAAAGGGTACTTTTTCCATTGGCAGTAATGGGATAACTTCTTCTTCTGAAGATCTTGCTTATTATTATGTAAAGGATATGATTGAAGGAGTTTTGCTTTGGTACAGTGAAAAACAATATTGGCTAAAACAGGATTTCAGTGAGGAAACCCGTCATTATACAAGTATGATCAACCCGAAGTATACCCATGTTGGTTTTGGCGGTTTTTATTCAGAAGCTGCTCCGTATCCGGCAACAATGGCAGGAGAGTTTTCCGCAAAATCGGATTTGGATGAGACAATGATGGAAGCACCGGAAGATGTGATGCAGAAGATCGAAGTATCAAATGACTATATACAGGAAACGTATCTGGACGGGGATGACCAGATTTTTACAAATGGAACGACGACGGTGACGCCGCGTGTGAAACTTCGAAGAAACAATGCAATTCGTAATGTGTGGTCAATGGAAGATGTTACCTATACTTCATCGGATCCGGCGGTGGCGACGGTGACGCAGGATGGTCAGGTGACAGGAATTACCAATGGAACGGTTACCATTACGGCAAAATCCGGGGACACGATCGTAGCGCAAAAAGAAATCACAGTAAAATGTAATCATCCGAGAAAAATGATATCGTATACGGAATCTACATGTACGAAAGAAGGAAAAAAACAATATTATTGTGCCATTTGCCAGAATACGATAGAAGAAGTCGTGGCGAAAAAAGCACATGATTATGTTTATGGAGAGGCAGATTCCGAGGGAAAAAGCACCGGAAAATGTTCCGTGTGCGGCGATACGATACGTATTACTCCGCCGACAAATATGAAATTGTATTGGCGAAACAGCACAAGTTCTATCTCCAGTTATTCGCCGGTTTTTCCGACGAGCAACCCGGTAGGATCCCTGTTATACTGTTGGATTCAGGCGAGTGATGGAGACCCGGATTATCAGGATATGGTAATGGAATCCACAAATGAAGAAGTGGCAGCAGCACCGGAAAAGGCGAGCAATAATGCACCATACGACCATTTTGAGATTTTGGCAGAAGGAATCACGAAATTGAGTGTATATCCGAAGTACAATCCACGCATTAAGCAGACCTTTATGCTGCGTGTCGGTGGCAAAGGAAGTCAGGACATTTCGGATATGGATGTCAGCTTGTCAAAAGACACCTTTATCTATGATGGAAATGCCTGTAAGCCGGAAGTGACGGTATCTTGCCGAAAAGACACGGTGCTGGAGCAGGGTATTGATTATACGATTTCCTATGAAAAGAATGTCAATGCCGGAACGGCGACAGCTGTTATTTCCGGAAAAGGACTGTTCTATGGAAAAATCCGAAAAGATTTTACGATTCAGAAAACAGGAGAAGAATCCCACATCCATGAGGTGGTCATTGATGAAGCAGTTGCAGCTACTTGTACCAGAGACGGTGTGACAGAGGGAAGTCATTGCTCGAAGTGTGGTGAGGTACTGGAGGAACAGACAGTCATTCCGGCGATGGGACATCAGTATGCCGGAGGAACGTGCGAAAGGTGCGGAGACATTCTTTATATCGAAATAGATGGAGTGCGTTATACAAAGGAAGAAGACCTTTCCGGCAATGTGACGATACATGTTTGTGCGAAACCGGGGGAGAAGATTTCCGGTAAAGTGAACATTCCGGCAAAGGTTGCGATGGGAGATATGGCTTATACAGTTACGGTTATTGATGTCAATGCATTTGCTGATCAGACAGAACTTACCTATGTGACATTGCCAAAAACAATTACCAATATTGGAAACAAAGCATTTGCCGGCTGTACCGCCCTGGAAGGAATGAAATTTAAGGCAAAGATAGCACCAGAGGCAGCAGAGGACGCTTGGGAAGGAGCTGGAACCGAAGATTTCACGATACTAACTCCGAAAAATGCGAGGGATTATTACAACATTAAAAAAATATCCGGAGCGACAGTTCGTCCGGAAACGGATGCAGAACATGAACACGATATGCAGAAATTTGAAGCAAAGGCACCGACATGTACTCAGCCGGGAACTATCGAATATTACATTTGCCGGGACTGTGACAAGGTGTATGCAGATGAGGATGGCAAAGAATGCATTTCGCTCACAGAAACTTATTTGCAGCCACTGGGACATGAATGGGAGTCGGATTTCACGATTGATATCCCGGCGACGGCGACGACGCAGGGCGAAAAGTCCATTCACTGCCGTCGGTGTGGAGAACGTTCCCGCATCGTAAAATATTCGCTGGAAGATGAAAAGAATAGTTCCAATGACAATAGCAGCAGTGCCGGTAATTCGGAACAGGAGAATCTTTATTATGAAGGTTCCAATGACAATGAGGACACAGAATATGGTAGAAAGATAACGCATTCGTATCTGTTAAAAGGTTCTTTATTTAAGGCAAAAGGACTTCGTTACCGGGTCAATGCCGTCAATGCGAAAAAGGGCATCTTTGATGTCACCTGCATGGGTAGCAACTCAAAGAAGATCAAAAAAATAACAGTGCCAAATTATGTAAAACACAAAGGAATTCATTATCGTGTCACGGGAATCGGCAAGAACGCGTTTGCCGGCTGCCGCAAAGTAAAAACGGTAAAGATTCAGAGTATGTATCTCAAGAAAAAGAATATTGGGAAGAATGCTTTTCGTGGAATTCCGAGAAAAGCATCGGTTTATGTGCCACCGAGAAAAATGAAAAGCTATCGAAAATGGCTGAAAAAAGCAGGATTGAAATGCCAAGGAGGAAAAAAATGGAAAAGATAAGATGGGGAGTTTTAGGAACAGCAGGAATTGCCAGAGATTGCAGCATACCGGGAATGCAGAAGGCAGAAAATTGTGAACGGTATGGAATTGCAGGGCGCAGCTTGAAAAAAGCAGAAGATTATAAAGATATGTTTGGGTTTGAAAAAGCATACGAAGGGTATGAAGCACTTTTGTCAGACCCCAAAGTGCAGGCAGTTTATATTCCGCTTCCAAATAATCTTCATTATGAATGGGTAAAAAAAGCTATTGCAGCAGGAAAGCATGTGCTGTGCGAAAAACCATTGGCGCCGACACCCAAACAAACAGTAGAACTTTTTGAGGCAGCAAAAGAGAAGGGGGTATTTTTAATGGAAGCATATGCCTACCTTCACAGTCCTTTTGTTACAGCACTTAAAAAAGAAATTGAAGAAGGAACAATTGGAGAAATCCGCTATATTGAATCTCAGTTTTTGACTTCATATTATGATAAGAGCAACATTCGTCTGCACAAAGAAAATTATGGGGGTGCAGTTTATGATCTTGGCTGTTATAATACAAGTATGCTGTTAAAACTTTTGGAAGATATGCCATCCAGGGTAAAAGCAATGGCACAGTATGATGAAAATGGCGTTGATATATATACAGCTGCATTGTTAAATTATGAAAATGATGTACGTGCATCGATAACATGCGGGATGATTTTTGAAAAAGATAAGCCGCATCGTTATGATAGATTGTATATTCACGGAACAAAAGGCGACATCAAATCCGATACGGAATTTAACCAAGAGGGAAATGCTTCCTATACGTTGATTATTGAAGGAAAAGAGCAGATTCGAAATGTATACTGCCCACATAATTATCAATTAGAAATAGAGCAGTTGGGAAGATGCATAATCGAAGGCGAGACCCCTGTTGTGACAGCTGATTTTTCGATTAAAAATGCAAAAATACTAGATGCTATATTGCAAGAGATCGGTTACTTTGAAAGTAATGTAATGTGAGCACAACAAAATTTCGGCATTCATAAAAGGACACAAAAAAACACAAAAAAATTAGCACTCACCTCTTGACAGTGCTAATAATTAGTGGTATAACATAGTTAACGATAAGGAAAGGGGTTACGAAAAGGAACCCGGATCCGAATCGAAATTTAACAATCGACACTTCAGATTTCTCTGATGGTGCTAATAATACAAAAGTCTAAGTGCCTATGGTGTTTTGCAGGAACCCATATTTCCGACACTTGTTACAAGAAGGAAAGGAGAAATGACTTATGTTAAGACCTAGTATTTTTGGAGAGAGTTTGTTTGATGATTGGATGGATGATTTTCCATTTGGTAAGGAATTTGAGAAGGCTATGTTTCCGGCGAAAGATCCTCTTTATGGAAAACATGCAAAGAACATGATGAAGACAGATGTCCGCGAGACAGATGATGCGTATGAGGTTGACATTGATCTGCCTGGCTTCAAGAAAGATGAAGTAACCGCTGAACTGAATGATGGTTATATTACCATTTCGGCAGCAAAAGGTTTGGACAAAGATGAAAAAGATAAAAAGACCGGTAAGTACATTCGTAAAGAACGTTATGCCGGCAGCATGAGCCGAAGCTTTTACATCGGTGAGGGAATTACCCAGGATGAGATTTCGGCGAAGTATGAAAATGGTATCTTGCAATTGAAGATTCCGAAAAAGACAGACAAAGCAGTTGCTGGTAAAAATTATATCGCAATTGAAGGATAATCATTCAATAAGTCCCCTTCAGAGATCGAGCCCTCTGAAGGGGACTTGTTTTTTAGCAAAAACCATTGTAAGATTTGAAACGTACTTTATGTTCTTTCATTTGCTGCCCTTCACGGTTTTCTATTTTCGTTGAATTTCCCGTAGGAATCTCATAGTATACTTAAATAAAAATTACAATAATTTACTGGAAATAAATAGATACCCACACATTACAAAAATTGACAAAGACAGACACGTATGCTATACTGAACAAAAAAATAGGGGAGGACGTTATGTATAAGATTGTTATTTGTGACGATGATAAAAATTTTATTTCCTATATGAAAGAAATGCTTTTGCGATGCGACTTGAGTGAGCGTCAAGTTACCTTTTATGAAGTTACGTCGGGGGAAGAGTGTCTTCTTACAGTAGAGAGAATGACATCTTGTGACTTGATCATTCTTGATATGCAGATGAGTGGAATGGACGGACATGCCACGGCAAAGCAGTTCAGAAAATTATTTCCGGATTCTTTATTAGTATTTTGTTCTGGTGTATCAAAGCCTACGGATGAATCATTTAAAACCACGCCTTTTCGATATTTGCGGAAAAATTATGGAGATGACAAAATGTTATTGGAGTTGACCGCAGTAGTAGAGAAAATGAAGCAAATGAAAAAAAGAACCTATGTAATGGGGAAAAATCATATGAATATAGTGAAGGTGTATCCGGATGATATTTTATACATAGATAATTATAAGCGCGGAAGCGAAATCCATGTGCAGGAGAATTATAAAGACTACTCATTTGAGGATAGGATTATGACAAAAAAGAAGCTGGCAGAGCTGTATACGGATTTGAAGGGATACGGTTTTGAATATGCCCATAATAGTTATATTGTAAACTTAAATCATGTCGTTAAATTAAAAACAGAGGGTGTGATAAAACTATCAAATGGGGAAGAATTGAATGTTTCACGTTCCAGAATGCCAGAGTTCAGACGGGCACTGGCTGCGGTAATGAGTGAAAAATATAAATAAAAACGGAGGATAAAGTGAAGGTATTAAGTGTTGTAATAAGCTGCATCATCGATGTGTATTTGTTTCATTTGTTTTTTCAAAATTATTTTAGCAAGAGAAAGTTCTTTGCTGATTCAGTATTAAAAGAAAAGAGCTGTCAAATCGGCATCGTTATTCTATTAACCATATGCAACCTTTTGGGGAATGGGGATGTTAATATTTTAATTACGCCTGCATTATTTTTCTTGTATACGGTTTTAGAATTTCAGGGAAAAGTATGCTATCGTTTGTTATGCTTTGCTACGATGTTTTGCGTTTTGTGTGGATGTGAGTTTTTATTTATGCTTTTGGTACATCCGGACGCATCGGATTACAAAAATTCCACATTGATTATGATTTTGATGCTTGTCATTAAATTTCTCACCTATATACTGGTTCTGATTACGAATCAAGCAATAGGCAAACGAAAGAGAATACAGGATTCCAAAATATTTATTATGTATATGATGATTCCGGCTGCAAGCTTATTTGTTATGATAATTGTATTCTATTCGGGAGCAGTTCATCATATGGCAGGGTATGCGAGTGCATTCCTTGGGTGCAGTTTTGCGGTCTTGTTTTTGGGGAATGTAATGAGTTTTTATGCATTTGAACGGTATTCGGAGCGCTTATATGAAACGATGGAACAAAATATCGTAATTATAAAGCAGAAAAAAGACTTGGAATATTATATGCAGATATCGGAAATTGACAAGAAACAAAAGGAACTGATTCATAATATTACGAATCAGATAAAAATGATTTATGTCTTTGCAAAGGATGGAAATACGAAAGCGATTTTAGAATTGACGGATAGTATTGGTGAAGAAATGGAAAAGGATTCCAGAATGGTGTACTGCGACAATCCGGTATTAAATTCATTGTTAAATGAAAAAAGACGGGAAGCAGGGAAGCAGGGGATTCATACAGACTTTTATGTAGAACCCGGAGTCCTATTACAGCATGTGGCACCGATGGATTTGATTTCCATGCTTGGCAATCTTTTGGATAATGCGATTCGTGCGGCTGCGGAGACGCACGGGGAAAAGTATATTAAGAGTTACATTTATATGAAGGAAGTAGGTGGTTTCTGCGTCATAAAAATCACAAACCCATTTGAAAATATAAAACATACGCAGGATGGAGACTTTGCTACTACAAAAAAAGATGATGGCATGCATGGAATCGGACTTCATTCCGTGCGGCGGATTGCAGAAAAATATGGTGGATGTTTGATGTGTGCGGCAGAGGATAAAACATTTGAAACGGTGTTGCTAATCTCTACTGATGAAGAAATATAACAGGAATCTGATAGTACTGCTTAGAGTGGTCTATCAGATTTTTTGCTTTTTTTGCAAAAGTGGCCCCTCATTCTGCCAAAATTGTCATTTCTATTGAATATTTTGTTGAAATATGTATAGTAAAAGGCAAAAAAAGAAATATGTGCATTGGATACGTGTTTCAGAAAAAAAGGAGAATGATAGTTATGAAAAAAAGAATTGGTAAAAGTAAATTTGGTATTTTGAACTGTTTAGCGCTGGTTTTAGTAACGGCAACAGCGAATGCAGCATGTGCTTGGTATTTTCACCAGCCGGAGTTTCCAAAAGAAGCAAATGCGTTGAGAAAGCATTACAATGATTGAAAAAATTGTTAATAAACTTTTGGATACTCAAATTAAGAGTGGTTTACTAAAAGATGAAACAATACCAATTTACCGCTACGGTTATACTCTATTGATAGAAGTGACGATAAATGTAATTCTGTCACTGCTCATTGGTTTTGCCTTGGGGGAGATTGGTATTGTGATATTGTTTAATCTGATATTTATACCATTACGGGGATTCTGCGGAGGATGGCATGCTGGAAAGTCATGGCTGTGTACTATGACATCCGCAATTGTTTTATTGTTTTCAGTTTTTGTTGGGAAAGACCAATTATTTCAATATGGTACAAATTTGTGGATGATATTGATGGGAATATCCTGTTTGACCATATGGTTTCTGGCACCTATGGATAGCGAAGCCAAAAGACTGTCTGATGAAGAAATCGTCTATTATAAAAAAGTAATCCGAGGAATCTTGTTTGTAATACTTGTGCTTTTTGTACTGTTTGTTTATTTTAATATCTTTCGACTGGCAGGAGTTTTATGTTATGTAGTCTATGTACAAAGCGCTTCCTTGTTATTTGCATTTTTGATAAATGATAGGAAAAACAGAAAATAGAGATGGAGGAAAAGAAAGTGAAAAGAGCGAAAGGGAACAGAAAAGTAATTATTAGTGGAGTGTTAGCGGGAGCATTGTTATTTGCATCCGTATCTGAAATTAATTTAACAAAAAATGAAATAAAAGCGGATGCTGTATCTGTAAAGGCAGATATTACAAAGGAATTGACAGAAAAGAGAAATTCCTTTGTTAAACAGTTTGCATTATCCGATGGAAGTTTTACGGCAGTTGCATATTCGATGCCGGTTCACTATAAAAAGAAAGGTGTCTGGAAAGAAATTAATACGACACTTGTGAAATCAGGAAAGAAACAATATAAAACAAAATCTACAGATTTATCGATTAAAGTGTCCAAAAAGGCGAATAAAAAGTCAATGATTTCCTTGAAACGAGGATCTGCTTGCTTATCCTGGTCATTGAATGGGAAAAAGATGAAAGCGGTGAATGTAAAAATCAGCAATCCCAAGAAATCCAAACAAACCGATGTATTAAACCAAAATATTGTTTCTTACTCCAAAGTGTTAAAAAACACAAGCATCACCTATAACATTTTCCCGGAACGTGTGCAGGAAGTTATTACGGTGTCGAAAAAGCAGAAGGCAAAGAAGTGGACGTTCAAAATTAATGCAGGAAAAATGAAAATCAAGGTAAAGGGAAATCAGGTATATTTCAAAACGAAAAAGGGCAAGAAAAAATACCAGCGTCTGCATACAATTGTGACCGATGCCAACGGAGTTTCTACTTCTAAAGTAAAAGTGAAATATAACAAGAAGAAAAAGACACTTACCGTGACCCCATCAAAGAAATGGTGGAACAGTAAAAAGAGAAAATTCCCGATGGAGATGCGAACCAGTTATCTGACGGATAAACACAGCAGAAATGTAAAAGTAGGAGCAGCCTATAGTGGAGCACCAAACGGAACATTTACCTATGATAAATCACTGCTTTTACAGGCGAATAAATGTATTGGATTTACTAAAATGACAAATTTGGCAGAATTTAGTAATCCAAATGTGCAGATACGAAGTGCATCGTTACATATTCTAAATAAAAAGACATTAAAAATGGGTGCGGGCAAAACGTATGATATTGATGTGCACAAGGTAAAAGAAAACTGGTCAAGTAAAAAGCTTACTTATAATAATCGTCCGGCATACGAAGAAGTGTCCGGAGCTAAGGTTAGCATCCAGAAAAAGGGCAGTTATGCTTGTGACGTGACGGATCTTGTGAAAGCATGGCAAAAAGGAGAGGCAAACTACGGTGTGGCACTGGTGTCTAACAATGCCAACCGCACATATCAGGCGGAATTAGACAGAAATCCGTATTTTACCGTGAATTATGAAGTAGTAGGATTTGATGGAGCTGTTCAGTTAAAAGAAAATGAGCCAATTACCAGAGACATTATCAAAGAAGGTCAGGAAAACTATTTCTACTTTGACACGAAACCGGGCATTGCGTATGAGGTATATACCGATTCTGCCATGGATACGCAGGCAACCATGTATGACGAGAGCAAAGAGCGGGTTGGCTATGCGGATAATACCGGAACGAACAAAAACTTTTCTTTTGTGGGCAGTTACAACAAAAGACGTTATATAAAGATTAGTGCGAAAGACAAAGCAACCGGCAGTTATACGCTGCATTTGAAAAAACGTTTTGCCATTCCGGAAGTAAACGGAATGAAGGGACAGGATAAATATACACTTACATGGAATTCAATAGAGAATGCGAAGGAATATCTGGTATGTGTGTATGACGGTGGAAAGAAAATCAGCGAAACAGTAGTAACCGGTACGAGTTACGAGTATGTATATACGAATGCAACAAGTGGAAAGATACTTGGCTTTACTGTTACAGCCAGAGAAAGTGAAGCCTTAACAGGCGAGAGTTCCAAAATGATTTACAGTGCAGACAGTCAGTCCGAATGGGTCTATCAGACACCAATGTTGAAAACACGGAAGAACGCATCTTCGGTAACAGTAAATGATAAAATTTATGTATTGGGTGGTGAAAATGAGCAAGGTGCCTGCAAATCTTTCGCAGCATATGACACGAAGAAAAAGGTATGGGAAGAACTGCCAGAATATCCGGGTTCGGAAACCGGAATCGGCAAAGCATCCCTGATTTCGTATAAGAATGAAATATATGTTATTGGTGGTCAAACCGGTACAGGTGCGAATGCAGCAGCGCTCAAGCATATTTATGTATTTAATGCGGAATCCAAAAAATGGACAACAAAAGCAGATATGAAAGAAGCAAGAACCAATTTGGCAACAGCTGTTTGCGGAGGCAAAGTATATGTTTTTTCGAAGGCTGGGGCAACGGATAAATTAGATGTATATGACTTAGATGCGGACACATGGGAAAGTGCTGTTATGCCGGGAACCAGTACGATTCTTGGTGCAGTTTGTGTGGATAACCGTATATTTGTGTTGAAGGAAGAAGGGGAAGGCATATATTGGGTCGAGTATCTTCCGGAAGATAATGCTTTTGAAGAAGCCGGAATAGTATGTCCTTATACAACTTCAGATCACTTTGCCACACCGGTTGTCATCAGTGGAAAAATTTATATGGTAAAGGAAACGGAAACAAAGAATGTTTTTGTATATGATGCTTATTCCGATGAATGGAGCGAAATTTCAGCAATGAATTTAACAAAAAAAGAATCGCTGCTTTCTGCCTGCGAAAATGAACTTTACAGCATTGGTGGCGAAATGACAGGCTTTGGTGTGTTGGATGTGGTAGAGCAGTATACAATCAAAGGTCAAACGATAAAAAAGCAGATGACAATTAATCAGGGAGAAATTTACGAACTACAGGTAACTGCCGGAAAGTTAGCGAAAGCTCAGAGTCAGATTGTAACATTATCCGTTGATCCTGATAAACTGAACTTTCAATCCGCATCTTCTTTTGAGGAAGAAGCGGATTTGAAAGAGGGAGTTGATGGGGTAAAACTCTTAAAATATCAACCGAAAAAAGGCGTTATGGTTCTAAAGTTGACAGGAAGCATGGAACGAGGGAATTCTTGTGAAGCCTATCAATCGGTTCCGGTAGAAGCTAAAATGGATGGAAAGACAACCGTTGAAATTACTTTGACCGAAAGAAAACAGGCTTAGAAAGAAGGAGAGTTCATGACAAAAGAACGATGGATAGTTGTTGTCAGCATTATGATGTGCATTCTTGGATGTGTTTGCTTTTGGCTGGTACAAAAAAATATCCATAAAGAACAGCAAACGAAAACAGAAGAGAAAAGTATTTATAAAACTTTGAGTGAATCGGATAAAAAGGCTGCGGACATTTATGCAAAACTTTATGAAGAGTCTGCGGAAAATGTATCGCGGATATATCAAAAGACAAACGACTGGGAAAAGACAAACAAACAGCTGGAAAAAGAGTTTTTTACAATCGATGAAAATATAAAGTACCAGATGCAGAAAGAAGGCTATCGCTTAGAAGATTTGGAAAAAGCAGAAAAACTGTCGGTACAGACCGGAAAAAAGGCGATGGAGTTGATTCGGGCAAAAGGAAAAGCCTCGGACAATCGGAAGTGGTCCGATGTGGTAAAGAAAGAGGAGCTGCAGGCGGCAGAAACGACCGAGGTTCCGAAATAAAAAAGACATAACAGGAAGAAGAGGAGTTTAAATTTATGAGAGACTTAAGAGCAGTGATTCACGGAATTACAACAGCAGTTTTGTGTGGCGTGGCAGTTTTCTCCTGCAGCACCATCAGTAAAGCTGCCGGAGAAACTTATCAGACAGCAGTGGAGGCAGCCTATGGAGATACTTTCCGTGGCGTCTATGAGAACTATCTTGCCGGTTCCCCGTTAGAGGCAGAGAATCCGGACGGTGTTGATACGGCAAGCGGACGGCTCATGCTTTCCCGTACCGACCTTTCCTTAGAAGGAACCGGCGGGATGGACTTGGAGCTCAACCGCTATTATGACAGCAACGAAGCCAATCTCGGACATGCAACCGTCGAATATTTAGACAAACTCGAAATCGACACGGTATGGGTTAAATACCGGACACAGGACAAAAAAGAGCACAAAATCCTTGTCAACCGTGCCCTGTTATCCAAACATAAAAAAGCGTTAAAAGACCTCTTAGTTTCTTATGAAGTGGGCGAGGCACACCGCAATGTAGAACAGGATGGGGAGGATGCGATTGAAACCAAAACCCAGCGGACGAAGATTGTCAGCCGGGAAGGGCATGACGTATACGGGATTGCCAGCGGATGGCGCTATGACCTTCCGTGGATTGAAACCGTAACACTGGCAGAAGAAGAGGGCTGGGGAAAAAATCCCGCGTATCTTCACTATGGAAGTGCCGGTGTGATTGGGATTGAAACGAGCGCCGATGCGGCAGCAAAAACTTACGCAATCCAAGGACTGAGTGGCTACTCTTACGAAGATTTAAAACTGGAGGATTTTAAGCAGACCGTGGATGGCATTTCCTGTACCTACCTGCTTCGTGATAAAACCGGACTTCGCACCTATTTTAACGAAGACGGTGTTGTTGTGCTGCAAAAAGACGCCCATGACAATGCCATTACCTATACATACACCGATGCCATTCATCTGGCAGCCATTACCGATTCCGTCGGACGAAAGATTGTATTTCATTACGAGGGTGAGGGCGATGACAAAGTGCTGAAAACCGTCACCGTGCAGGGAAAAGAAGCGGCAGGCGGCGTAACCAAGAAAACGATTACTTATGAAACGGAAGAAAAAACATATACCCCGCATCACGGAGATGTGTTAAACGGCTTTGTGCTTACGGCGGCAACCGTCGATGGAAGCCGGGAAACCTATACCTACCGGACCGTGGAACGGCTGATGAATACTTCCGGAGCGGGAATCGCTTCCCAGCGTGTTTCCACCAACCAGAGCTATCTTCTGACAAAATGTAAGGCAAACGGCAGTGAGACCCACTATGAGTACCGTGCCTGCTCGCTGCGCGGTGAAAAAGAAGGGGGAACCGGACAGAAGAGAGATGTGGTGACGGAGCAGTTTTATGTCACCAGAGAGTATGAAAAAGACAATAAAACCGGAAAGAAATCAAATGGTACAAAGTATGACTATTTCCAGAAAAAAGGAACCGACGGACTCCGTTCCTATGACGATTTCAGGGAGCGGGAAAAAGACGATAAGGGCAACTGGAAAACCGCTTATGAAGTCTGGCAGTACGGAAATGACGGACTCCGCACGGTAACGGTTGTCAGCAGCTTTAATCCGAACAAATATAAAACCAACAAAAAGTATTATGATTATACCTATAAGAAATCCAAAATCAACCCGGATACTTTAAGGCTTAAAAAGGATACCAAGAAAAACGTCAGCCTTTATGTATATAATGAAAATAAACTTCTTACCAATGAGATTCACTATGGCAAAGAAAAAGAAGAAACCATAACCGCTTATGATAATAACGGCAATGGTTCTCTTGTGGTGCTTGAAACCGACAAATCGTATGGAAAGAGCGGCAAAGCGGTCACGACAAAACAAGGGTATACTTATGACCGCTGCCGAAACGTTTTAACTGAAAAGACAAACGCCGCTTATCAGAAAAAGAATCAGGGAAAAGAACACCTTTACACGACAAGCTATGCCTATCCGGCAGGAACATATCCGGATTCGGACGGTGCTTTTGTCTGCCCGGTGCTTACTCAAGAATCATACAGCGGAGCAAAGACCAAAAACCGTATGGTAAGTACGATGGCGGCAAACGGTGTGGATTATGCCAGCATATCCGAGCAGAAAAGTGTAAACGGCGGTGCATACCGGACACTTACCAAAACGGATTTTACCTACGATGAACACGGCAACGAAACACGGGGCAGAGTTTATCCTTCCTACGATACGGACGGCGAAAAAGAAGTCATTCAGAATGACTACACCTTCAATGCACTGGGCCAGCAGACCCAGACGAAGGTCACGCTTACTTCTGCGAAAAACCCATCCGATAACCGGAGTTATGTGGAAGAAAAGACAACGTATGATTCTTTTGGCAACGAGCTTTCCTACACCGATGAAAACGGACAGACCTCCAAAACTTCCTATGATGAAGAAACCGGCGAGGAAACCGAAACCATCCGTGCCGTGGGAACCGCGTATGAATCGAAAGACAAGGAATATACCTCCGCGGACGGCTTAAAAACCATGACGGTCGATGCTTACGGACAGGTCAATATCAGTATTCAGGACGGCTTTGGCAACACGCTGATAAGCAAAGATGAGGCGGCCGGCACCTGGACGGAAAGCACCTATGAGTATGGCAGCGAGGGCAACGGCGGAAGCGAAACCGAAGAGACAGAAGACGATGTCGACGAAGAAAAAGAAGAAACATCCCGTCTTCTGGAAGAAAAAATATACTCGTTTGAGCCGGATGAAAAGAAATTTATTGTCAATGAAAACGGAGAAACCGTGGCAAACTTTTACATGACCGGAAAAGGCAGTGAACTGTTAAGCGGCAGCAAAAACTTTTATGACGACCTCGGCAATGAGATTGGAAGTGCCGAATTTATGAATGGAGAACTGGATAAAGCCCACTGCACTTCCTTCCGTTTCAGTAAAAGTGAGACCGAAGTAACCGGCGAAGAAGACGAGGCACAGACGATTACCACCGGTTATGAAAAGGAAATCAATCCGTCTTCTTATACCGAAGAAGTTGACCCGGCAAATTATTACGACCAGTTTAATGATTCGGTGTTGAGTGAAACGATTACAAAAACCGTAACGGATGCCGAAGGCAGCACCCTTTCCCAGACGACTACCTATCTTCGGGGAAAAAATAAGACGGAAACCGTTACCACGTATGAAAATGATGACTTTGGCAGAACGGTCAAAGAAAACACGATTCAGAAAAAATATCAGGATGGCAGATGGCTTCCGTCTTATGAGACAGAGGTTTCTTATACTTACGATGAAAATGGAAATGTAACCGAAACCGAGACTAAGAGCCGAAAAGAAGGGGAAACCGACTGGCAGACCCAGAAAACAAAAGCCGTCTATGACAGTAAGGGACAGGTTACAAAAGAATACAGTCCGCGCGGTGTCAAAGAGAACGTGGCGGCAGCATATACTTACGACCTTTTGGGACGTAAGATTAAAGAAGAACTTCCGCAGAACAAGACAGACGGAAGTGCCGGTTACCAGACCGTAGTAAACGAATATGATAAATCCGGCAATCTCGTGGAAACAAAAGAGCAAATCGAGGGTGACAAGAACAAAGAAATCGAGTATACTTATGATAAACAGGGAAATCTCGTTCAGGTGAAAAGCAGTCTGGAAAATGAAAAAGCACAGTATGTCCAGTATGTCTATGACGAGCAGGGCAACAAGGTGCGCCGGTTTACCGGCATGACCGGTCCTTTGACGGTAACGGTAGCGGCAGTTGAAAATGCCAAAGACGATGCCGGTAAGGATACCTTTACCTATGGCGGTAAAACGTATGCCGTTTTGGTAACCGGGAAAAAGAAATCCGATACCATCCGGGAAACAAAGTATGTGTATGACACGAAAAACCGTCTGGTTTCTTATACCGACCCGGAAGGAAGAACGGAAACGTATACTTACGACTGCAACAGCAACCTGACGAAAACCGTAGATAAAAACGGAAATACTTTGAAGAACACATATGATAACCAAAACCGGCTGACCGAGAGGACAGCGAAGGAGAAAAAGACCGGAAAAGAAACCGTACATACTTACCGCTACAACGCCTATG
>ENA-OUQW01001558-OUQW01001558.1-human-gut-metagenome-genome-assembly--contig:-NODE-1558-length-23009-cov-6.145900_pt1 | contig 23009 bp, 23 predicted proteins | sample MGYA00248464_ERZ548849 | MGnify/ENA primary metagenome ERZ548849 (study PRJEB26491, sample SAMN04978193) | human gut metagenome | host: Homo sapiens | study: EMG produced TPA metagenomics assembly of... | reverse complement strand
TTCCTAACTGTCTGTTAGCGTTCATTGATGTAATGTTGTGTTGTACGATCATAATAATTACCTCCTTGTTTTACCGTCACAAATCCGTTTGCGACGTTGCGTTTGTTTTAGTTTCTATAATATCCAGAGGCGCAGGCTGCGGGCCCGGCAGCTTGCAATCCCCTAATTATTATCACGATTTGGTGTCACCGAGTTTCGTGCCTCTTTTTTTGCGGTACTTTTCCGGTAAGTTTGGCTCGGTATAATAAGAAGGAGAATTCTTCTTTAGTTCCGGATTGTTTTTTTCTAATACGGTACTGCGTACGATATTAACTTCCTTAGGAGCATCAATCATAATACGTAAATGATGATTGCTTCCGCCTAAAAAAACAATTTTGATATCATCGCCAAGCATTAAGTATTCTTCAGTACTAAGTGATAATCGAAGCATTTTTAAGACCTCCCTGTCTTGCATTGATACAACATTTGTTTGTAAAATGTTGCATTGACAGCAAGGATTATTTTTTAGTAATTCAAATAAGGAAGGGAGAAGGAGGTTAGTATGGGAACGACACAACCGATACGGAACAAAAAAACTCTGGAAAATTTTAGAAATTATTACAAAAAGGAGGAAAACAAGCCAAGAAATTATGCACTGATTGTTTTTGGGCTCAACTCGGCATTACGGATTAGCGACATTTTAAATTTAAAATGGAAAGATGTATGTAACTCTGCCGGCTATTTGGAGCACATCATTGTGACTGAGAAAAAAACAGGAAAGAAAAATGTGTTGGCATTGAACCGTGCAACAAAGGAAGCACTGGATTATTATCGAAAAACAATAGAAACCATTGATTGCGAACATTATATTTTTTCTAGTCAAAAGGTTAAAGATGAACCAATTACACGCTCACAAGCATTTCGGATTATTCAAAAGGCAGCACAGAAATGTGGCATGAAAGAACCTGTCAGCTGCCATTCATTACGAAAAACTTTTGGCTATTATGCTTGGAAAAATGGAACGCCACCCGCATTGCTTATGAGTATTTACAATCATTCTTCCTATGAAATCACAAAGCGTTACTTAGGGATTGAGCAGTTAGACAAAGACGAAGTATATGAAAAAAATGTTCTTTAGAAAAAAATTAAAAAGTTAAAAAAAGGGGGTTAAGGAAAAAAGAAAACAGCCGATATATATAATGTCAGAGAGAAAATGCAACATTTTACAAACAAATGTTGCATTCTTTTTTGTTAGGAAGAGTTTTTCTTTATTATGACCATTTTTTCTTCTTTTTTAGTGACAAATTCACTAAATTTTCGTATACTATAGTGAGATTATTGACGAATGGAAAATGAAAATCAGGTGATAGATATGAAAAAAGAAATTCAAATTCGAAAAATGAAAAAATCAGACCTCCCACAATTACAGGAAATGTACCGGGATTTGATTCCGGAAGGAGTTTCGATGGAAGTATTAGAGAACAATTATTATCGTACAGTCGACAGACCGGAGTATTTTCTTGCAGTGGCAGCGGATGGTGATAAGGTGCTCGGCAGTACGATGGGAATTGTGTGCATTGCATTGGATGCTCCATTCCTTGTTGCAGAGAATGTGATTGTTTCCGGTGAATGCAGAGGGCAGGGCGTTGGCAGAAAAATATTTGAGGCATTGGATGAATTTGCACTTAAAAATCAGTGTGAATATGCACTTTTGGTTTCTTCCGGATTCCGAAAGGGGGCACACCGGTTTTATGAGGCGGTTGGCTATACAGACGATGTACGCGGGTTTCGAAAATATTATTAGAAAATTATAATCAGTTAAATGTTTTGATTGACAGAGTACAAATTTGTTGGTATTGTTATACATGGTGTTAAAATTGAATGTTTGTGTGGACGGAGGATTTGATGCTTTATGATAGATTTTCATACACACATACTGCCTGGCATGGACGATGGAAGCCGAGATGTTCATGAGTCTCTTCAGGTGTTGACACTGGAGGATGAGCAGGGAGTGCAAGAGATATTGTTGACTCCCCATTTTTATGCCCATATTGATAAAGTTTCGTCTTTTTTAGAGCGGAGAGAGCACTCTTTTCGGAAATTAACGAAAGCACTGAATGAGCATGATATGGGGACTACCTTTTCTTTACGGAAGGGTGCGGAAGTTTATTATTTTCCGGGAATTGGGGATGCGAAGCAAATTCGCGAACTCACGATTGAAGGAACTGATATTTTGCTCCTTGAGATGCCATTTGCTCAGTGGACGGATGAGATTTATGTGGATGTCAAAAAATTAATTGAGAAACAAAAGCTGACAATCTTACTAGCCCATGTCGAGCGATATGATTCATTTCAAAAGAGCAGAAAAATCTGGAATCAAATTTTTAAACTTCCCTTATACGCTCAGATTAATGCGGGCGGAATCGACAAACATAGAAAAAAGCGTTTTATCAAAAAATTTTTAAAACTTCAGGTGCCGTTGGTGCTGGGAAGTGACTGTCACAACATGAAAACACGTTTGCCAAATTTAAAACAGGGACGTGACAGTTTAAGAGACATCTTTGGGGAGACATTATTAGCAGCGATTGATAAGACGGAGGAAAGGTTGCTGAAATAATATGCGTAGGAAAGAGCGAAGAAAGATGCTTATTCTTTTTGTCGCGCTTATATTGGCGATGATAGCATTTGGAATTGGACTCAAAATTTTTGAAAATCATATGCCGGAACCGGTAATTTCGGAAGATGGTTTTTTGACAGATGAGCAGTCGGAAGAGTTGGCTGTTTTGGGGAGTCTGAAACTGAATGGGAATATTTATTCTTATTATCACGATTTTGAAACATATTTAATTATGGGGACAGATAAAACAGGTGCTGACAGTAAAGTATACCAAGGAAGCATGAGTGATTTTTTAATGCTTGTTATTGTGGATAAAACAGACAACAATTATTCTTTTTTGCCGATTAACAGAGATACGATGTCGGAAGTACGACTGATACAGGATGATGGTACCGGCGCGGCAACAGCAGAACTGCAATTGTGTACAGCACATTGGTATGGGGGGAATGCTGGGCAAAGTTGTGCTAACACAGTGGAGAGCATATCCAAACTTTTCGGCGGACTTAAAATTAATGGTTATTATGCAATTCCAATGGATGAAATTCCAAAATTAAATCATTCGGTTGGCGGAGTGACGGTTACGTTATTAGAGGACTTTCAAGATATTGACCGCCAAATGAAAAAGGGTGAAACGCTTGCTTTGTCAGACGAGCAGGCATATCACTATATTCATGATCGCTATGGTGTGGGAGATGAAAAAAATACATCTCGTATGAAACGCCAGCAGCAGTATATGGAGGCTTTTTTTACAAAGGCAAAGGAAAAGGCTAAAAGCGATAAGGCTTATGTCAGTCAATTGTTCCGGGAATTCGAACAGACGGCCACGACAAATCTGACAGCTAAAAAAATTTCCGGCCTTACAAACCGGCTGATAAAAGGAACACAAAAAGGATTTTTTGAAATACAGGGTACGAGTAAAATCGGGAAAGCCCTTGGGGATGGAATTGATCATGCTGAATTTTATCCTGACAAAGAATCAATTATTGATGTCATGACAAAAATATATGGGTTAAAGAAGAGGGAATGAAATGGAGACAAAGGAAAAAACAGAAATCGTTCAGGTAAAGAAGAATGAAGAAGAAATGGAAATTGATTTATTTGAACTTATGCTTTACTACAAAAGCAGACTGGTGTTTGTAATTGGAGGATTTTTAATTGGTGCCATACTGATGGCGCTGGTGACAATTTATCTGGTTGCACCAAAGTATACGGCAACAGCAAAGTTATATATGGTTTCATCCTCGAGTGATTCCATTGTAAACTTATCGGATTTGGATTTGGGAACTTCCCTATCATCGGATTATGAAGAGCTGCTTCGTGTTCGTCCGATTTTGGAAGAAGTGATAAAGAAAGAGAAACTTCCCTATACTTATGAGCAGCTGCTTAATATGCTGACGATATCGACGGTTTCCGATACACGAATTCTTTCGATTTCGGCAGAGAGTAAAAAGCCGGATGAGGCAAAACGCATTGTAAATCGTTTGGCGACACTTGCTGTTACAGAACTTCCTAAATTAATGGATACGTCGAAGCCAAACATTGCAGAAAATGCTATTATGCCGAAAAAAAAGAGTTCGCCAAGTTTGTTTAAAAATACGATGCTTGGTGCAATTGTTGGTTTGGTGATTGTACTCGCTGTATTGACATTCTTCTTTATGACGGATGATACGATGAAATCTGCAGAGGATGTTGAGAAAGAATTTGGTATTATGCCGCTTACGGTCATCCCGGAGGGCGATGTTGCTTCAATTTCGGATGAGCGCGAAAAAGAGATATATAAAAATAAGAAAAAGAGACGGAAGGAGAAAAAGAAATGAAATCAATCAAAATAAACAATATGCCCGACCTTCCGTATGCGATGGAAGAGGCGGTAAACCGTTTGCGAATTAACATCAGTTTTCTTGGAACAAAAATCAAGAAAATAATGATTATCAGTACCGAGCCGAATGAGGGTAAGAGTTTTGTTGCCATGCAGCTTTGGAAGCAGATTGCGGAAGCAGGCACGCCGTCCATTCTTTTAGATGCGGACATGCGTAAGTCGGTTATGGCTGATAAATACGAAATTGTATCTGAAAAAAAGGAAGAGATAAAAGGTTTGTCCCATTATCTTTCAAGTGATTACCCGATTGAGGAGGCAATTTTCCATACCCAATGGGAAAATGGAGATATTTTACCAAACATTGATAATGTTATTAACCCGTCGATGTTATTGGAGAGTAATCGCTTTGAAGAAATGTTAGCTTATATGGAAGAAAAATACCGATATGTGTTTATTGATTCTCCACCGCTTAGTCTGGTTTCTGATGGTGAGAGAATTGGAAATCTCTGCGATGGTGCCATCCTGGTTGTACGTGGCGGCGTGACATCAAAGCATTTGGTGAAGAATTCGATTCGCCAGTTAGAGAGAGCGGGCTGCCCGCTGTTAGGAGTTGTCCTAAACCGTGTGGAAGGGGCAAAATCCGGTTATTATTCCAAACGCTATGGAAGTAAGTATTATGGCGGCAAATATTATAATGATGCTTACTACTATGGAAATCATTAGCGAGTATCCGAAAAGCTTATTTTGGTTTTTCGGTTCTCATAGAATCTTTTAGGAAAGGAGGATAGAAAAAATGGTAAAGGCAATGAAAAAAGTACTTGTATGCGCTATGGCAGCAGCTCTTACATTAGGCTCCGCTGCATCTGCATCTGCTGTACAGAGCCCGACAACTTCTGTTACACCTGTAACAAAGAGCAATGTGAAGGCTTCTAATGGTACAACAGTAAACGTAAACAAAAACGGTACTGCTGCTGTTAAAGCTGTAAAAGCGACTAAGAAAAAAAGTGTTACTGTTTCTGCTACAGTTAAGGTAAATGGCGTTACATACAAGGTAACAACTGTAAATGCTAAAGCGTTTGCAAAAGCAAAAAAAGCAACCAAGATTACACTTCCTGCTTCGATTAAATTAATCAACAAGAGTGCATTCACAGGTGCTAAGAAAGTGAAGACAATTGTCCTTAAGGGCAAAAAGTCAATCACAGTTAAGAAAGGTGCTTTTAAGGGTGTTAACACAAAGAAAGTAACGATTAAAGTTAACAAAAAAATGTCCAAGAAAGAGTTCAAGAAACTCAAGAAAGCTTTGAAAAAGGCCGGATTCAAGGGCAAAGTGGTAAAAGCCTAAAAAAAGCGTTATGGGAGAGGATTTTTCCTCTTCCATAAGCCTTTTATAATTGGCCGGGATTACCTTGTGATTAAAAAGTGATAGGAGGATGGGCATGTACCGTAGAAGAATGCAGGGATGGTTGAAGCATTTAGATTTTATGCTCCAAGAGTTACTCTGCTTTCAAATTGCGTTTTATATTGCATGTTTTATACGACATGGCTGGAGCATTCCGTATGCTGTTGTTTTATATCGTAATACAGCGGTAGTGGTGTTGCTTCTGCAAATCTTTGTCATTATTAGTTTAAATATATTTAAAGATGTATTGTGGCGTGGCTATTATAATGAATTTAAAAGTACGGTAAAAACCGTATTATATGTCATGCTGCTTTTTGTGTTTTATCTGTTTTTGATTCAGCAGGGGGCAAACTTCTCCCGTTTTGTGCTGATAGGAACGGCAGGGTATTATCTGATTTTGGCGTATATGCTGCGATGTGTCAGAAAATACTTTTTACGTCACAGCAGCCGCGAAAAGCAGGGGTCTAAGTCTTTAGTACTGATGACAACAAGAGATCATGCAAAAAATGTTTTGAAACGTATTCAGAATAAAAATGTAGGAGAATTTACTGTTACAGGTATTATTTACCTTGATTGTGAGCCGAAAAAGGATGCCAGAATTGGTGGAGTTCCGGTTGTAGCCGGTATGTCCGGTGCGGTTGAGTATATTTGCCGCGACTGGGTAGATGAGGTCTTTTTTGCAATTCCTCAGATGGATGACAAATATCATGATATTCTTTATGCTATGGCAGATATGAGTATCGTTGTTCATATTTGTGTTGGTTCGCAGTATGATTTTCCGATGCAGAAGCAGATTGTGGAAAAATTTGGTGAATTTACTGTGGTGACTATGACACCATCGATATTAAATCTTCGGGAAGCGTTTGCCAAACGCCTCATGGATATTGTTGGTGGTTTTGTCGGTTGTCTTTTAACCGGAATTTTTACGGTTATTTTGGCACCATTTATATGGATTAAATCACCGGGACCAATCTTTTTTTCACAGATGCGTGTTGGCAGAAATGGCAAACTTTTTAAGATGTATAAATTTCGCAGTATGTATCCGGATGCCGAAGAGCGCAAACAAGAACTGTTAGCGATGAATGAGGTGGAAGACGGATACATGTTTAAAATTGAAAATGATCCTCGTATCATCGGCAGCGAAAAAGGCGCAGGAAAAGGAATTGGTAATTTCATAAGAAAGACATCTCTTGATGAATTTCCGCAGTTTTTTAATGTGCTGAAAGGTGATATGAGTTTAGTGGGCACTCGCCCCCCGACTCTGGATGAGTGGGAAAAATATGAACCGCATCATAGAGGCCGCATGTCAATTCGTCCGGGGATAACCGGAATGTGGCAGGTAAGTGGGCGAAGTGATGTGATGGATTTTGAAGAGGTTGTTGCTCTTGACAGAGATTATATCTCGAGATGGAGTATCGGGCTTGATATCAAGATTCTATTGAAAACGGTTGTCTCTGTGGTGAAAGGCCGGGGGGCAAGATAGAAGATAGTTTAAATTTATGTGCAGGTGGTGAGGCAGGACATGTGGTATGTGATTCAAGTAATGTCCGGGGAAGAACATGAAAAGGAGCAGCTTTTCAAAAAGCTGATTCTAAATAGAGATGGCAGAACCTGCGACAAAATTTTTGTCCCGATGTATGTCAGAAAAAAGCGCTATCAGGGGAAATGGCACGAGGAACAAAAGGTCTTGTTTCCCGGCTACATTTTCGTTGATACGAGTGACATCGAGTTGTTTTGCCAATACCTAGCGAAAGTACCGGGATTTAAAAAGGTGCTTCGCGACGCCGATGAGATTGCACCAATCACAGAAGAAGAAAAGGATTACCTTCTTTCTATGATGGACGAGCATTACATCGTTCAAATATCGGTTGGATATCTTATCGGTGACAAAATATGTATTACGGAAGGAGCCTTAAAGAATTATCAAGGTTCCATTTACCGAATTGACAGACACCGGCGTACGGCGCAACTAATGGTAAATCTTTTTGGCCGCCAGACGAAGGTGGAAGTTGGTCTTGAGGTGATTCAGAAATACTCCGAAGAGGAGTACGAAGAAATGCGGGAAGAACCAGTGCAGGATGTTTTTTTGCAGGGTGCGATTCAGAAAAATTCGTTGGATTCGGGTGATTTTGATTCTGCTGAATATGCTTCTGTTATTTCCGGAGTATTTGCCGGAAGCCGTTGCCGCATTCTGGAAAACAACAAGAAAGAGAAAACAGTGAAAGCAAGTGTGGATGTGCTTGGAACACCCGCCACAGTTGCTTTTCGCTATGAGGAGCTAAAGGCTTTAAGCAAATCTGAAGTGTAATCGTCGCTTTGCCGCGTTGCAGGACAGATGGAACACATCGTGTAGACAACTTCTGCAGGAGCAGAGGGTGGCGAAGCATACCTTTTAGATAATATGAAGTGACCTCCCATTTGTAGCAACGTGGATTTACCTGTATACTAGAGTTTGACTAAAACAAAGGTAACAGGGATTACCGCATACAAAAGGAGATCACTCATATGAAAAGAATATTAAAAATTGGCATTTGAGGGCGACAAGGTAACTATTACAGATGGACCATTGGCAGGTAAAGAAGCCATGATCTGCAAGATAAACAGGAACAAAAGAACTGCAACCCTGAATGTGGAGATGTTCGGGGACAAGGTTGGGGTGACTGTTGGACTGGAAGTTGTGGAGAAAAGAATTAGTAAAAGGTGAATAGTACTTCGAGGGAGAGGCGCTTGGATGGTGGCTCTATGATGTGAAATTCATTACCCTCGAGTTTTTATTATATATAACAACATGAGAAAGAGGGATAAATATGAAGGTGTGTTTAGTTGGTTCGAGTGGTGGTCATTTGACTCATTTGTATATGCTAAAACCATTTTGGCAGGATAAGGATAGATTTTGGGTTACGTTCGATAAGGAAGATGCTCGTAGTTTGCTTGAAGATGAAAAAATGTATCCTTGTTATTTCCCGACAAATAGAAATATTAAGAATTTAATTAGAAATACATTTGTAGCATGGAAGGTTTTAAAAAAAGAAAAACCAGACTTGATAATTTCGTCGGGTGCTGCAGTATCTGTGCCATTTTTCTATTTGGGTAAGTTGTTTGGTGCTAAATTGATTTACATTGAAGTTTTCGACCGGATTGATAAACCAACGATGTCTGGAAAAATGGTTTATCCTATAGTGGATAAATTTATTGTTCAATGGGAAGAACAAAAAAAAGTATATCCTAAAGCAATTAATTTGGGAAGTATATTTTAAGAGGGGAAAGCAATGATTTTCGTGACAGTAGGAACACATGAGCAGCCATTTAACAGATTGGTTCAGAAAATAGATGAATTAAAAAGAGATGGAGTGATTCAGGACGATGTGATTATTCAGACTGGATTTAGTACATATGAGCCCCAATATTGTCAGTGGAGCAAATTAATTCCATATCAGCAGATGGTTAAGAATGTAGCAGATGCCCATATTGTGATTACTCATGGTGGACCAGCTAGTTTTATTATGCCTTTACAGATTGGAAAAACTCCTATTGTAGTTCCAAGACAACATCAGTTTAATGAGCATGTAAATGATCATCAGGTAGAGTTTGCTCGAAATGTGGCAAAAAGAATGGGAACAATTATTCCGGTTGAGGATATTAATAAACTTGGAAAAATTATAACTAACTATGATGAAATAGTAACTAAGATGGGACAAGGAATGATAAGTAATAATAAATTGTTTTGCGAAGAATTAGAAAAAATTGTATTTGAATGTGTAAAAAAATAGCAAATTTGATTAAAAATAAGGTTTTACATAAAATACATTTAATTTTTTTGAACAAAAAATAAATGATATAATATGAAGCTTTTCAGATACTTTATGCTTTGCTTAAAAGAGGAAACGAGGGAGAAACAAAAGGATGCCAGTAGGTCTAAGATTTCAACGAAAACATAGGTTTCTAGGATATAAATTAAAATATTTTTATTATTGTTTAGCAAGAAGAGATATTCTTCAGAAGAAGAAATGCTATGGAGAAGATAACATAGATAAAACAATATATGTTATTAAACCAGATTATCAGGATGGAGTAGAAGGTTTATTATCATTAATTCATAAGCAAGTGTTATATATAGAATATGCAAATAAAAGAGGATATATTCCTTTTGTTGACTGGAAAAATTTTAAAACACAGTATTATGAGGGGGAAAAAAATGTGTGGAATTATTTCTTTAAACAACCGTCTGAACTTCAGGAAAAAGAGGTTTATCAAAGTAAGAATGTTTATTTATCAGGTTGGACATTTAAAAATATTAATCCTTCGGGACTATTTGAAGCAGATATTTTTTGGGATAAAGCAATAGAGAAAAAAAGTTATGAAATTTTAAAAAACAATTTAGATTTTAGTGATGAAGTATTAGAAATACTAGGTAGTGAAGCAGAAATGCTGGATATAGATAATTGTATAGGTGTATATGTTAGGGGAACAGATTATGTAAAATTACGTCCTTCTGGTGAATATATTCAGCCGAGTGTAAAACAAGTAGAAGAGCAGATTATAAAATTTGTAAAAAAATATCAAGCACCTATTTTTTTGGTTACAGAAGACGGAAATATTTATGATGAATTGGTGAAATATTTTGGTAATAGTATTCGGATTGTATCATATGACTCATTTGTTCGAAATTATGATGGGAAAGATGTTCTTAGTAAATCAAATGTATTAGATGATGATAAAAAACAACGAGGACAAGAGTATTTAGTAAAAATGATTTTGCTTTCAAAATGTAAGTATTTGATTAGTTCTATAACGCAAGGATCTAAATTTAGTTACGCCTTAAATGGCGGAAAGTATGAAGATGAATATATCTTTGATTTGGGATTATATAAATAAAATAAGAAAGTATTGGTGAAGGTTCATGTTATTCAGTATTGTTATTCCAGTGTATAATGTGGAAAAATATTTAGATGAATGTATGCAATCTATATTGCAACAAACAAAAACAATAAATGATGATTGTGAAATCCTTTTGATTGATGATGGTTCAACTGATAAAAGTGCATTGATTTGCGATAATTATGCAAAACAATATCCGAATATAATTAAGGTGTTTCATAAAGAAAATCAAGGATTACTAGCTACAAGACGTTATGGATTTCAAAAATCTTCCGGAGCATATATAATCAATTGCGATTCGGATGATTTTCTTGAAAATAAAATGTTGAAATTAGTAAAGCAAATAATAATAAAGTATAAAAACCCAGACGTTATTCTAATGAACTATTACAGATATGACGGTAAAAATAAAACAATTGAATACACAAATGTTTTTTCGGATAAACAAGATAGTTATGTATTAAAAGAAACAGTACTTCGAGAATATATGAGTGACCATAGTATCGTTAGTATGTGTGAAAAAGTTGTTAAACGTTCTTGCATTGAGGTGAATAGAGATTATGCTGAATATGGTAGATTGAGTACAGGAGAAGATACTTTGCAATCTATAGAAATTTTCTCTAAGGCAAGTACATTTGTTTACTTGAATGAAGCATTATATGATTATAGAAGTGGTTCTGGTATGACTGCAAAGTTTGATGAAAATTATTTTTTTTCATTTAAGCATATATTTGAACAAATCGAAAAAGAAAAATTCAATTGGAAGTTAGACGATTTTGATAAGTTGTTTTCTGTAAAAGTACTGCAAACAGCAGGAAGGGCGATTACACAAACTAGATATAAAAAATGGGAGTCAATTGAATTAGAAAAAGAGTATCTAGAGAGTATCTATGGTGATGTAATGGTTAAAAATAGTTTCAAGTATTTAAAAGAAGTTAAAAGTAAACTCCAACTTGATCATTATATACTTTTAATGTTATTAAAAAATAAGAGGTTTTCATTTATTATTTTTTTGTTAAATGTAAAGAATGCAATATGATTGAAAAACTGTAAAGAGGTGAGAATTTGAGGATACGATACAATAATGAATCTTTATATAAAATATTTATATTTATAGTAATTTTGATATACATGTTTGAGTCAACATCATTGCCAAATTTTAGTGATAGCTTATTGCATAAAATATTGCTTGCATTAGCTCTTACTATAGCGGTACTATATATTGTTAAAAGAAAATATACATTAAGAGAATTAGAAAGACTTATCATTCTAAATTCAATAGGATTTATTTGTTATTTGAGTTCGGGTCTGTCTGGACTATTTGTTACAATGTTAGCAATTACATTAATGCCAAATGGAGCTGTCGATCGAGTACTGAAGATGATATTGATAGAGGAAGGTATTTTATTTGGTATAATTGCTTTTTTAGCAATTATAGGAGTGCTTAATAATCATGCAGTAGATATAAATAAAGGTACATATGTCGTGAATGCATTTTCATTAGGCTTTAATCATCCTAATATGCTAGCTGCACAGAGTACATCGATAGTATTGTTGTATATATGCATTAATCGCTATAAATTAAAGATCAAACACTATGTTATTTCTGCAATGAGTATAATAGCAATATATATATTATCACAAGGAAGAACTGCTTTGTACTTAGGATTAGGTGCACTTATAATGATTTTTATTAGTAAGAATAAGAAAATACAAAAAAGAATTTTAAATTTATTACCATGGACATATTGTATTATTCTTGTGTTTTTAGTATTTGATATGGTGCTTTATCTAAAAGAAGGATATAATATACCGATTGTAAGATTTATAAATGATGGTTTGTTTAATGGAAGAATTGGGTTAGCGGCTAGAAGTTTACTAGTATATCCAATTACATTATGGGGAAAGGCAATAGATTTTAGTATTTGGGACCAATATCAATATTTTTCGTTGGATAATGGACAAGTAATGATTTTATTGTCATATGGAATTTTAGGATTCATTGCATATTTTATTATAATACAATTGGTCTTACAAAAAATCAAAAATGAAAAGGAAGTTATATTAGGTATTATAATGGTACTTTTTTTGATTTGGTCAATGTATGAAGGAACAATGTATTTTATAGGTAAAAATTTTGCGTTCTTATTTTTAGGTGCAAGCAATAACGTTTGGAAGAGTTCTTTTAGAAAGGAAACAATCAAATGATACCCAAAATAATTCATTACTGCTGGTTCGGCGGCAATCCGCTGCCGGAGCTGGCGGTGAAGTGTATAGAGAGTTGGAAGAAGTACTGTCCGGATTATGAGATTAAGCGGTGGGATGAGTCGAACTTCGACCTTAAATGCTGTGATTATGTGAAGGAAGCATACCAGGCGAAGAAGTGGGCGTTCGTCAGTGATTATGTGCGGTTCAAGGTGCTGTATGACGAGGGTGGTCTCTACTTCGATACAGATGTGGAGTTGATTAAGCCGATCGATGATATCCTGGCGCGTGGCCCTTTCATGGGTGTGGAGGTCGGACAGCCGATCAATGAGAGGCTTCAGGCGAAGATCGATGCAGTGATGCCGGATATTGATGAGGATACACACATGGAGGGGGATGATATCACCTCAGATTGTAGCACGGCTGCACCTGAGCTGACGTGCGATCAATCTGGCGCCACCGAGGAGCTTGATCGGGTCGCATTAGGTTCCTCGGCCAACCCGGGGTTGGGTCTTGCGGCCAACCCGGGGGTGGCCTTATACCGTAAAATTCTGGACTATTATGAGAAGGCACATTTTATCATGCCGGATGGGAGTCTGAACCAGATCACGGTCGTGATATACACGACGGAGTATCTGAAACGGTATGGGCTGCAGCAGCCTGTGACTTCGGTGCAGAAGGTGGCCGGTGTGTATGTGTATCCGGCTGACTATTTCTGTCCGATGAACTATGAGACCGGAGAGATTATATTGACCGAGAATACGAGGTCGATTCATCACTATATGGCATCGTGGTTCAATTCTCACGAGAAGAAGTGGCATGCCTGGCAGCAGGCACTCGCTCGGCAAATCGGTTTTGAGAAAAGTAATCGCTTTTTCCAGTTCCTCCCGGTACGGACGATAGGCAGGATCTACCAGTCCGGCTTAAAGGAAGCCATCAAGAAAGCTAAGGGACATCTAAAGTCAAACGTAGGAAATAAGCATTCTATTTAACAGATATGAAAGGGTTTCCAAAAAACTCTAGTTTTGGGATATAAGTAACATGTAAACCGTTCAACAAACCCAGTAAAATCAAGACTTTTTGTTGAAAGTGCACTAAAAAGAATGGAAAGGTGAAAGATAGAAATGCATTATGCACCAATTTTAATACCTACATTATGTAGATATGAACATTTTGTTCGATGTATAGAAAGTTTAAAAAGGAATACATGGGCTAAATATACAGATGTATATGTTGCATTAGATTATCCATCTAAGGAATCCCATTGGGCTGGTTATAATAAAATTTGTAAATATTTAGATAATAAATTTGATGAATTCGCAAATTTTTATGTTATAAAAAGACCATATAATTATGGATCTGGAAAAAACATGGATGATTTAAGAAGTGCGATTTTTAAGAAATATGATCGATTTATTCGTACAGATGATGATTGTGAGTTTGCACCAGGATTTCTTGAATATATGAATTTATGTTTAGAGAAATATAAAAATGATGAATCTGTCGTAGGGGTGACAGGGTTTTCTTATCCGGTAGACTGGGAAATTAATCCGGAATGTAATGCTTTTAAAAATACTGCTATTTGTCCGATGTGGGGGACAGGGTTTATGACAGATAAATTTTTGAAAATGAAAAAAGAGATTGAATCTGGAATAATAAGGGAGCAGTTTTTGGCTGGAAATGTACATCGAAAAGGTATGACCGATGCAAGATATTTAGATGCCATAAGTGGTGCTTTATCTGACAATGAGAATAATCTTGTATCTTGTTTCTCTGATGTTGCAATGGGGTGCTATATTCAGTTGTTGCACAAGTATGTAATCACTCCAAAAGAATCATTAGTGAGGAATTATGGCTTTGATGGAACTGGTGAATATTGTCAAGACACCAGTACAGAGAGAAATAACAATTCTGATGCTAGAACTTATAATTATGCTAGTCAGTCAATAAATATGGATGAAAAAAATGAATGGAAAGTAGATGGACAATGTGATTTTCAAAGAAATATCGATATATTGAATGGCTTTGATCGAAGAAATAGCAGTGATTTTATAAAAACAATAATTAAGAGTAAGATAAAACAAATGATATTTAAACTCCGTTTAAAGAAAAAAGAAGTTAAAAATAATATGTAAGAAATAAAAAGGAATGCAAGGTATTGTCAATGGATATAGATAAAAATACTACAGTGAAAAACTTTATCTGGCGATTTGCAGAGCGATGTGGAGCACAATTGGTTACGTTCGTCGTATCAATTGTTTTAGCACGTATTTTGTCACCTGATGATTATGGAACAGTTGCGCTTGTAACAGTCTTTACTACAATATTACAGGTGTTTGTTGATAGTGGCTTAGGCGTTGCGCTTATTCAAAAGAAAAATGCAGATGATTTGGATTTTTCATCTGTATTTTATTTTAATTTTGTAGTTTGCATTGTGCTATATGCAGGAATGTTTTTTGCTGCACCAATAATTGCCTCATTTTACAATGATTTAACGCTTATCCCTATTATCAGAGTGATTAGTTTAACAATTGTAATTTCTGGGATAAAAGGGATACAACAATCATTTGTATCAAGGAATATGCTTTTTAGACGTTTCTTTTTTTCAACGTTGGGCGGAACAATTTTTTCTGCAATATTAGGTGTTGCAATGGCATATGCTGGATGTGGAGTATGGGCAATTGTCGCACAACAACTATCCAATACAGCTATCGATACACTTATATTATGGTTAACAGTTAAATGGCGTCCTAAGAAAATGTTTTCATGGGAAAGACTAAAAACATTGTTCTCTTTTGGATGGAAATTGCTGATTTCATCATTGCTTGACACGGGATATAGTAATCTACGCAGTCTTGTTATTGGAAAAATGTATTCACCGAGTGATTTGGCTTATTATAATCAAGGTGATAAACTTCCGAGTATTGTTATAACTAATATAAATACATCAATTGCAAGCGTTCTTTTACCGACTCTTGCTAGTAAACAAGATGATAGGAAACAGTTAAAAAATATGACTCGTCGAGCAATAAAAACAAGTACATATATTATTGCGCCTCTTATGATGGGGCTGGCATTTTGTGCACCGCCAATAGTTAGATTGATTTTGACTGAAAAGTGGGTTCCATGCGTACCATATTTACGTATTTTTTGTATTACTTATATGTTTTACCCGATTCACACAGCTAATTTAAATGCAATCAATGCAATGGGACGCAGTGATTATTTCCTAAAATTAGAAATTGCAAAAAAAGTAATCGGAATGCTTCTTTTATTATTGACGATGAGGATTAGTGTTATGGCAATGGCATATAGTTTATTGGTAAGTATGGTGACAAGTATGATGATTAATTCTTGGCCAAATAAAAAACTGTTAAAATACAGTTTTAAAGAACAAATTATTGACATTTTGCCAAATATTTTTATAGTAATACTTATGGGGGGGATGGTTTCTACAATATACATATTTAAATTATCAGATGTGATGACGCTTGCAATTCAGATACCATTGGGAGCAATAGCCTATATAGGATTATCAATCATATTTAAAATTGAGGAATTCCAGTATCTTAAGAATATGGCGGAAGAAATGTTGAAAAGCAAGAAAAAATAGGAGGAGATGCAGAAATGAAAAATATTTTAGTTACAAGATCATCAATGCCTTCATATGAAGAATATTGTGAAGAAATTAGAGAACTTTGGGAGAGCCATTGGCTTACTAACATGGGGACGAAACATAAAGAATTACAAAGATCTCTAGAAGAATATGTAGATGTTCCACATATTGCATTATATACTAATGGACATCTTGCATTAGAAAATGCCATTGCTGCATTGAACTTACCAGAAGGAGGGGAAGTAATTACAACTCCTTTTACTTTTGCATCAACAACACATGCAATTGTAAGAAATGGTTTAGTCCCTGTATTTTGTGACATTAAAGAAGATGATTATACGATTGACACAGAAAAGTTAGAATTATTGATCAATGACAATACAGTTGCGATTGTTCCGGTGCATGTATATGGAAATATGTGTGATGTAGAAGAGATTGATCGAATTGCAAAGAAATACGGATTAAAAGTTGTTTATGATGCAGCACATGCTTTTGGTGTTAAGTACAAGGGTGTCTCATCTGCATGTTTTGGAGATGCAGCTATGTTTAGTTTCCATGCGACGAAAGTATTTAATACGATAGAAGGTGGATGCGTATGTTTTAAAGATGATGCATGGGTACAGCTTTTGAACGATATGAAGAACTTTGGTATTCATGGCCCTGAGTCTGTTCAATATGTCGGCGGAAATGCTAAGATGAATGAATTTCAAGCTGCAATGGGTATTTGTAATTTGAGACATTTAAACGATGAAATTGCAAAGAGAAAGAAAGTTGTCGAAAGATATAGAAGTAGGCTTGAAGGTGTAGAAGGAATTAAATTATCTGTTGTTCGAGATAATGTAGAAAGTAACTATGCTTATTTCCCGGTTGTTTTTGACGGATACAAATACACAAGAAATGAAGTTTTTGAGAAGTTATCAGAGGTGGGAATTGGAGCAAGAAAATATTTCTTCCCACTGACTAATAGCTTTGAATGTTATCGTAATTATCCTACAGCAGGAACAGAAAAAACTCCTGTTGCTCAACACATGGCACTCAGAGTTTTAACACTTCCTTTATATGCAGATTTAGCATTGGATGAAGTGGATAGAATCTGTGATGTGATTTTAGGAGGTTAGCAAATGAAGAAGATATTATTATTGGGTGGTTCCGCTCAGCAAATAGTGGCAATTAAAACGGCTCAAAAGCACGGATATTATACAGTCTTGTGTGATTTCCTTCCGGATAATCCGGGACAATATGAAGCAGATAGGTTTTATCTTGTAAGCACTACAGATAAGGATGCCGTTTTAGAAGTGGCAAAAAAGGAGAATATTGATGGCATCTTAGCATATGCTTCAGACCCGGCTGCTCCAACAGCCGCTTATGTTGCTGAAAAACTAGGATTGCCTACTAATCCATACGATTCAGTTGAAACATTATGTAATAAAGATAAATTTAGAGAGTTTCTTAAGCATAATGGGTTCAATGCACCGCTATCTGAAGGATATAGTACTAATGATATTGATACATCATTGTTCGCATTACCTGTAATTATTAAACCGGTTGATTCTTCAGGCTCAAAGGGAGCTACTGTTTTAAGGGATTGGGATGGATTAGAAGAAGCGTGTGATTTTGCATTTTCATTTTCACGTTCTCATCGCATTATTGTTGAAGAATATATAGAAAAGAAGCATAAGTATCTTATAGGAGGAGATATTTTTGTCTATAATGGGAAAGTTATACTGTGGGGGTTACTGAACTGTCATAGAGATTTCTCAGTAAATCCACTTGTTCCGGTTGGAAAGAGTTATCCATTACTTCTTGATGAACAAGATAAATTAGAAGTAGAAAACACTTTGCAATCTATGGTTGATAAACTTGGGATTAGATTTGGATCGGTAAATGTGGAATTAGTTGTAGATAAGATGGGAAAAGTATGGCCTATAGATGTTGGTCCTAGAGCAGGTGGTAACATGATTCCAGATTTATTAGGTTTAATATTTAATGTTGATGTAGTTGAAATGGCTGTGCTAACAGCAATGGGGGAAGAGATTAATAATGAAGTACATGACGGTATCCCATTTTATGCAACGCATAACTTGCATACCAATCAGACAGGATTGTATAAGACTATTGATTTTTCTAAAGAATTAGACGAGAAAATCATAAAAAAGTGTCTTTATAAAAAATCTGGAGATTGTGTGGAATATTTTGATAATGCTGCAAAAGCATTGGGAATTATCTTTATGAAATTTGAAGATAAAGATGAAATGGATAGTACATTAAGTAATATTAATTCATCATATGAAGTAGTGTTAGAAAAATAAGTTCATAGTGTTTTGAGTTTAAAATATATGAGGTGATAAGAATGAAAAAAGTACTAATGTTAGGAAGCGATTATGGTTCTTGCGAAATTATAAAAGAATTACATAATAGATCATTTTGGGTCATTGTTGCTGATTATTATGAAACAACATCCGCAAAAAGAATTGCAGATGAATCATGGCTTGTGAGTACAAATGACTATGATACTTTAGAAAAAATGTGTAGAGAGAATGATGTAAAAGCTGTAATTACTGGTGCAAGTGATTTTAATGGTGGTAATTTAAGAGTATTGTGCAAGAGATTAGGGCTTCCAGTATATAGTAAGGAGGATTCAGCGTGGCAAGCAGCTACCAATAAATATGTATTTAAAGAGTTGTGCAAAAGTGTAGGTGCACCGGTCGCAGAAGACTATGATATCAATGAATATTTGTGTAATAAAGAAAATTATAAAGTATCATTTCCAGTTGTAATTAAACCAGTTGATATGAGTGCTAACCGTGGGATGAGCTATTGTTACAACGAAGCAGAAATTGAAGTCGCAATAGAGAATGCACGCTCATTTTCAAAGAACTCACATTTAATCATGGAAAGGAAATTAGAAGGACCAGAGTTTGCTGTGAACTATATTATAGCAGATGGTGAGCCAAGGTTATTCTTTTTTAGTTCAGAGCATCATCAACCAGGAGAATTAGCGAACCTATATTCAATTATTACTACAACAAACTATCATTTAAAGCAATATATTTCTGAAGTTAATGACAAAGTAATTGAAGTTTTCAAAAAAGCAAAGCTAACAGACGGCGTTGCTTGGGTTGAATGTATGCTTGATAAAGATTCTCATTTTTATCTTTTGGAGATGGGATATAGATTTGGTGGAGAAGTTGTTAATATTCCGTATAAAGATATTTCAGGATTTGACTCTATAAAGTGGATGATAGATTGCGAATTAGGTATCCAACATAAAGCAATAGATTTACCAAAAAAGAAATACGATTATCCAGGTTGTGCTACAGCATATATGTTATTTGCAACACATACAGGAGTAGTATCCGAAATAACTGGACTTGATAAAATTTCAGCTTTAACAGGGGTAAAGATTGATATTACTAAGGAAGTAGGAAAATCTGTTAATAAATATATGACTTTAGGTGTAATAAGAATTGCATCAAAAGATTGCGAGGAGTTGTGTGATAAATTAAAAATGATCAATCAAAGCCTTGAAATTAAAGATCAAAATGGTGAAAACCTGTTACTTAGATACGATAACTATGACGAATTGTTAGAAGAATATAATAATGGATTAAAAGAATTACAATAAGATTTGAAAAAATAAAATTCGCTTTAAAATGCAGTTTATTAAGGTTTAAGGTTGGAGCATAAATAAGAATAGGAGTATAAATAATGCAATTTATTAAAAAGATAGCAGAGCATTTTGATGCAATGGGAAAGTTGGAAGGAAACGCAACAGACTATCCAGTAATGCTTTTCATATACTTAGGAATTTTTTTGATGTGTACGGTAGCAAGTATTGTACTATATTTTTCGAAATATGGAAAAAGAATTGTATGGTTACCAGATCAGCATAAAATTATAAAAAGTAAGTATAGTTATATGGCAATGCTTGCATGTACATTTACTGGTGTTTATTTAGTTGGTTCATTTCCTTCTGAATTACAGAATACATATGGGACATGGAATGCAGATTTATTTTACACAATAGGACAAACTTCGTTGATGCTAATTGCAGGAATATATAGTGTGGCAACATATAAAGAGAAAAAAAGTACAGTATTAAATATCTTGTCGATTGTTATAGGCTTAAGCACTTCAATCCCGATGGCGGTTACTACAATCTTACATCCATTGAATTTTGAAGGGATAGAAAGAGTTATGTCGATTATAACTGTCATATGTATTGTTGTAGTGCTTGCAATGATATCTATAAAGAATAATTTGTTGGTCAAGTATTCAAGAATTAACATATTAATGTTTATCATTACATCAATTGCGCTATTTACCACAATTACTACATATGATAATAGTATGGTAGACGTAAGTAAAATACTTCCATTTCAGGGAATGCTTAATGCAGAACCGTGGAAAGAATGGTTAATTAATCCTTATTGGTGGTATTTTGAAGCAACTGTTGTTTCTTGGTCTGTATTTTGTGGTCGCTTTGTTGCATATTGTAGTAATGGATATGCTGTTAAAGATATAATTAAGTATGGAACGCTCTCTTTAATAGCATTAACAATTGTTTGGCATGTAGTTTCAGCTGCAACAGGGTATACACTTGCTTTTTCGCGTGGTCCGGTAATCTATGTATTGACTGCGTTAACAATGTTAGCTTTTGCAGTGACATCATTGGATTCAGCAACAAAAACATTGGTTGATGATTCAGTGAGAATATTTAAGGAAAAGGAATCTAGAAAGAAGTCATTCGATACAGATCAGATAACGAATACTGTTATTTATGTTACGATGGTCCTTCTAGGCATGATTAACATTATACTTCTTGTTACAGGATTCCCTAGATTGTTTACTATTATTTTGTGTCTTTTGTTTGTCCCATTTTTTGTTCGTGCTATTATATATGCATTTAAATTTGCGAATGGAAAAGTGGATTATTCATTATCTGGAACTATAACTCCGGAAGAGTTTTCAAATCTTATTGAAAAAAAAAGCAATCCAAGGTTCTGATAATGAGTATAATTCTGTATACGGAGAGCGAACTCTATTAAAAAGTGCAAAGTCATATTATAAATCTGAAATGGGAATTATATTAAATATCATGGAACACATTGGTGTCTGATCGACATAGAAATTTAAATATAAATTTGGCGTGGATGATATAATACTGTGAATTAAGGGAGAAAGGCTTTACAAATGTATGAAAAAGTTGATAATGCTAACAGACAGAATAATTGTATAGATTTATTTAAATTTATTATGGCTATTGCTGTTGTGGCAATACATACACATCCGTTAGAAAATTGCACTAGCGGTGATTTGCTTAAAATATATGAGATAATGGTAAATATGGCAGTACCGTTCTTCTTTTTAGCATCAGGATATTTTTTGGGAATGAAAATGAGCTGGCCATATTCTGAAAATGTGAATGACATAAACAGGATAATTAAACAGTTAAAAAGAATCATTCAAATGTATCTGATATGGACAGCGATATATTTACCACTAGCTATTTATCATTTTATATCATTGAAAACAATACCGATCAAAGCAGCGTTGATTTATATCCGAGGTTTTATTTTTATAGGGGAGCAATATAATTCATGGCCGTTGTGGTATTTGTTATCGACAATATATACATTGCTTATCATATATTTATTATTTAAATTAAAGAAAGCCACAGAAATAAATTTAATACTATTAAGCGTAATAGCGAGCATAGTTTCTATTGGACTTACCGAACTCGTTAATTATGAAGGGGATTTATCATTTACATTACAAAACATTCAAAAACTAGTTGATTATAGTATAAGTAGTGGTAGGATATTTAGAGGAATGATTTATATTCCTATTGGGATGCTTTTGGCAAATAAGAAAGTTTCATCTGCAGTAAGTAGTTTAGTTTTAATTATTGGTTTTGTAGTTGCTTTCTTTACAAATAATAATATTATAAGCAGTTATTTATTGATAGTTATATCGATTGCATTTTTTGAACTTGTGAAAAGTGCCAAGTTAGAAAATCGTAAGATATATCCTAAATTGCGTAGTTTGAGTACGACGATATATTTAGTACATATGTATGTATGGACATTTTATTATAAAATCGTCTATGGAGAAAAAACGTATGGATTAGATTCCTTTTTGGCAACACTAATAATATCAATTTTAGTGTGTTTAGTGATTAATTTAAAGCCAAAGATAAAAGGAACAAGACTTTCTCAAGTATAAGACTATGAAGAAAAGTCTGTAAATAATTGTCATTGGCTGTCTATGTGGTAATAATGATTGTGTTTAATAAGAAATTTACGTATTCAATTTATCACATTATAGAAGCATTACTGGTTTGGACTATTACAATGGGCTATAATGGTTATAATGGTCTCATAAATTAAGACACTGAACGCGACATTTCTTAATGAATCTGATATACTATAACCAACAAATGAAAGAAGGTACTTATTATGTCCAGATCAAGAAGAAATTTCAGTGCTGAATTTAA
>ENA-OUQW01001537-OUQW01001537.1-human-gut-metagenome-genome-assembly--contig:-NODE-1537-length-23229-cov-8.478467_pt1 | contig 23229 bp, 10 predicted proteins | sample MGYA00248464_ERZ548849 | MGnify/ENA primary metagenome ERZ548849 (study PRJEB26491, sample SAMN04978193) | human gut metagenome | host: Homo sapiens | study: EMG produced TPA metagenomics assembly of... | reverse complement strand
TTGGAGCACAGGTTGTTTCCATACCATACGGACCGGACACTTCTTTCATCTCACCCAGAATCATTTCCGGATGCTGAACAAAATACTGATTGACCGTAATTCCATTGACATCACTATCCAGATTTATCCATTCCGGCATTTCTTTCGTAAGGCTTTCCCTCTTTTGGAAAAACAAGATATCAGCACTGACTTCTGTTCCCGCATTTGCCTTAAAAGCTGTGTTCGGCAGTCGAATTGCTCCCAGCAGATCTGCCCGCTCTGCCAGATATTTCCGGACTTCCGGTGATGCCTTATCCATAGTTCCCTTTGTTGTGATCAGTGCCGCCACACCACCTGGACGTAACTGATCTATCGTCTTGGCAAGAAAGTAATCATGAATCATGAAATTGTAGCGATCATACTGACGGTCATTGACCTTGTATGCACCAAATGGCACATTTCCAATCGCCACATCAAAAAAATCATTAGGATAATCTGTCTTCTCAAAACCTTTGATCTGAATATTGGCATCTGGATAGAGCAGCTTTGCAATTCTACCACTGATGCTGTCCAGTTCCACACCATAGAGTTTGGACTGGTTTAGATTCTCCGGAAGCATTCCAAAGAAGTTCCCGACTCCCATAGATGGCTCCAGGATATTTCCCTTTGTAAATCCCAGATTCTCCAACACCTGATACATACTTTCAATCACAATCGGCTGTGTATAATGAGCATTTAAGGTGGAAGCTCTGGCTGCAGCATATTCCTCTGGTGTAAGAACCGTCTTTAATTCCAGATATTCTGTCTCCCATGCAGCTTTTGTCTCATCAAATGCATCTGCAAGACCTCCCCAGCCAACGTACCTGGATAAGATTTCCTGTTCTTCCGGTGTTGCATTGCGATTCTCATCCTCACATTTCTTTAACAACTGGATAGCCATGATATTGGCACGGAACTTTTCTTTTGCTGTACCCTGTCCAAGCTCATCATCTGTGATGCGGAAGTTCGTTGCTGGAATCGGTTCTGATATTCCGTTAATCTCTTCCAAAGATTCTTTTTCTTCCGATACCTCAACTTCTCCAGATAATTCTTTTTCTTTTTTATCATAATCTGTCCACACACGTTGAGAAATAGCAGTAAAATACGAGGACTCTTCCTCCATAATTTCTTCCCTGATTTCCCGTAATTCATCTAAGGTATCCGCATTTACAGTTTTGTTGTGATAATGATAATAAAGTACTTCTTGTCCGAGTTTTACATCCAGACGTTCCAATTCTTGTGTTGACATTCGATTCCAAATATCATCTTTTTCCGTATGAATCGTGAAACCTTCTCCATCATCATGATATTCTAATGTGTATTGAAGTCGATTCGCTTCTCCCTTAACTTTGCAATCAAAATCGTGGATTTTTGTTCTGGTACCAGACATATATTCTGAATCAACTAATCGCAAATCAGTTATATCTTCCGCTGTCAAAGTATCCTGCTCCAGCTGTTCTCCTAACATCTGCTGTGCTTCTTCCAAATCTGCCAGTCTTTGTGCTTCCTGTCGTTCTTCGTACTTTTCCATTTCTTCCGGTGACAAATAATCATCTGTGCGGATTAACTGGCGAACACGTTCTGCAACCTTGTTCCACTTTAATAAAACTTCTACCTCTGGACTGCCAATTTTCCCTTTTGCAAGTTTTAATCCTTTTGCATCATGGGATGCGTCGGAAGCATCTGCTCCTGGTATTCCGGGTGAAGAACCACCTGTTCCATATTCATTTTTCAGGAACTCAGCTGCATCTTTCATATCATGATGTTCCATGAAATACTCATAGATTCGGTTACGTCCTCCTGCAGTAATGCCGCCTCTTCTTAACACTGCGTCAATTTCATCCTGTGTGATAAAGGATAGTGCCGGACGTTCGACCGTAAATTTCTGGTCTACCCAGGAACGCTCCCTCTGAAGATCCTGAAAGCGTTGGAAATATTCCGGATTATGCTGAATCTCCCAGCGGTGATAATCTCCCGGATTCTCATCCATATATTTCTGCAGCCATTCAAAACGATAGACAATCGCATCTGCTTCCTCTTGATCTGTCCATGCTCCACTCACTACATCCTGCCAGTCTGAATATGATTGTTTCTTTTCCCAGTTTCTGCAAGTATCCCGAAAATGAAGTGCAAGAAGATTGGTCATTTCTTCCTGCTCCTGTTCAATGGCATTATTGGAAATCAAATTATCCACGTAATTTCCATCCTCATACATATCCCGAATTCTGTTCGCTGCTTCTTCCCACGTAACCATGCGGTCAAAGTTTCTTCTGGCAGAGTCCCCTCGCCGGATACGGATACCATCATTGTCATACCAGATACTGATTTTCTGACCATCTATGGTAAATCCTTTGCCACCAGTTCCATATTCATCTTTCAAGAAGCTTTGCATTTCTTCATTATCCAGACCTTCAATCAGTCTTGCTGTAATATGAAACAGTGTATTTTTCTGTCCGCTTCCCGTGCGGAGAATATCATTTACCACTTCATCGGAAATAAGAAAAGCGGCTGGCTGTTCCAATGCAGCTGCCGCTTTCCTTATTTCTCCTAACTGTTCCTCTTCTGTTGGGAACAGGCTTAACTGTAAATAATCTCCTGAATCACCAGTTCCTCTGCCTGTGCTTTGATCTGGTTCATGTGTCTGGTCCACGCCATTGTGTCTGCCATCTTGTCCGGTGCCGGATCTTTCTCCAGAAGTTCGTTCATCAGGTTGTCTACTCTCTGTCTTGCCTGACTGTCGATCTCCATCAGATGACTGTCCAGACGGTTCTGCAGTGTCAGAATGTTGAACCTGGCTACCTTGTGGTTTCTCAGATACTCTTTCCTCATCATTCCGTACTTCCCGATGGTTCCTCTCGTCTCTTCCAGGCTGATATCTGGAATCTGATACTCTCCGTTCTGGCTGTAACTGATCTCTCTCATAGTCTGTTTCCTCCTTTTTTTCTTCTCTATCTTCTGTGTTATCTGTATTGCTTTCACGAATTAACGTGTTAAATTCATTATAGACTACTTCTTTTTCTTTTGCAACCGTTTTCAGGTCATTTTCCAGATCATTCAGAACATATCGTCCAATCTGCATCAGGACTGGTCTGCTGATCTCGTTGACTGCACTTCCCAGATGTCCTAATACTTTCAGCTGATTAAAGTCCGTAATATGCCGAAAATCCTCTGCATCCAGATATTCCTGTGCATCCAGCCCACATCGGTTTAGTAATACATACCAGACACTATTGGTCATCAGTTCCCGGAATTCTACTTCCTGATTCTGTTCGTCCAGTTCTTCCAAAAATGTCCCTGTTACATCCAGTCTCAGTTCTTCCAATGTATCTGGAAGCCATTCCTGCATACTCTCCTTCGCTGCCTGATGCAGACTTTCAGCAAGTCCTCCTTCTGTATCTTCCAGTGATAACTGCTCCTGCAGATAATCTGCCACCAGCTGTTCTCCTTCCACCGGAAGATTCCATAACTGAGGATCCTTTCCAAGATTCCGCACTTTATAAGTGTCCTGCACATCAAATACATAACGAAGTTTTGTTTTCGATCCGGAAGTATTGTCAATCAAGGCAATCCCCTTAGATCCCTTTTTGATCCAGCGGTACATCTTCTGATTCCAGATTTCCATGGATGCTACGGCAGTTGCTTCCGGTCGCTGTGCATAAATTAAAAGCTGTTCTGGAAAAGTGTATTTGTACAGTCTGGATGCAGTGTTTAGGAACCGCATCCATTCCTGCGGACTGGCAGCTACATCTTTTGCCACCTCTTCCGTCAGCTGTTCCATTGCATATAATTTATTTGCCATGTGCTACTCCTTTTCATAAAATAAGGGACTGCTTGGCACAGTCCCCTTAAAATCATCATTGTTACTCTTTATAATGCTGTGGCAAGATCTTTTGACTTATTCTTTGGCACTTTGTCTGACTCTTTTTCCTTGATTTCTGCCTTAGCTTTCTCCAATCTTCCATGGATTCCACCTTTTACTTCCGCTTTTTCAGCTGCTTTTTCTTTCTCCAGACGTGCTTCCCTGCGCTCAGCATTTTCCAATACTGCGGTCTTTTTGTCACAGAACTGAACCTTATCAGAAAGCTGTTCCTGTCTTTCCACCTGTGTCTCATTGACTTCCTGTACCATCGCATTTAATTCTGGAACCTGTAAAATACCGTTATCCGGGAGAATCAGCACTTCATGAACGGAAGATGGGATGACAAAGTAATCACTTCCCAGGCATTCCCCAATCTGTTTACGAATATCTTCCTGCAGTAACAGGGAAGCCCCATTCATCTTAGATTCATTGGTAAGGCAGAACATTGGATTCTCCACAGTTTCCATATCCAGTTTTTCATTCAAAAGATTCTTTGGTGTTCCTCCAAAAATCATGGATTCGACAATCTGTGTCATATCCACCAGTTGCACACCTCTGTTCTTATCTGCCATCATCGCATCTGCCTGAATCTGTTCGACAGATACTCCCCATTCATTCATCAGAGAAACAGTTACTGGAATACTGCTGATTCCCTCTCCATTTTCCTCCAGGTTTACTGCATAATAAGCTGCAAAATCTCCGTGTTCTGTGACTACTTTATCTGCAAGACGATCGGTATTCCATTCCTTATCACAAATTCTTACCTGTAACTTATTTTTCATCTTTTCATAATCCAGAATATCCGGAACTCCCATATCAAAAAATTCTGCTTTTCCCTGTGCCTCAATACGCATATCAGCCACATCGCCAACACAAGAGTCTACATCTTTTCCATGGATATATTCCTGGTAGAGGGAATCCAGATAGACTGTCGGTACGATTCTCTGATCTCCGTTTGGAATCGTAATACCTGTCAGCTTCAAACCGTTGTTTTTTTCTACTTCCTGCAGTTTAATTTCTGCGTCCTTATAAGACTCTGGCAGATACTCCTTTACATTGTCTTTGACATATTCATAAAATTCTTTTCTGTTCATCATACGCTTTTACCCCTTTCTGATCATGTGATGGTTCATTCTTTTTCTGCTGACCATCTGCTCGGCTTTCTTCTGATAAGCCATCATTCTCTTTAAAGTTTTCTCCTGGTTTTTTCGTGCTTCCTGTCTTTTTTCCATTGCTTTCATCATAGTTTTCTGTTCCTTTCTGTGATTTTTTTGTATGAAAAAGGGAGCCTCACATAGAAGCTCCCAATCATAACCGTTGGTTTCCTTATTTGTTTTTCCTTTTTCTGCAGATATAAAGTCCTGCCATACCTCCTGTGGAGATTACCAGAAGCAGAATCGGCAGCCAAATATTCGTGCTGTCACCTGTTTTTGGTGCATTTGATACTTTTGTCTCTTCATGGGACTGTGGTGTATCCGGTGTGTTCGGTGTTTCTGGAACTTCCGGTTTCTCATTTGTCAGATTAAAGGTAACTTCTACAACCGGTGTACTGTCATCTGCATAAGCAAATGTCACTTCATGCTTGGTCTGATCCAGTGTGTATCCATCCAGTGTTTTTGTTTCCACCAGATAATACTTGATTGCTGTATCATATTTGCCGTTCTTAAATGTGGCAATCTCATACAGCTTACTTTCTGCATGACCGGCAGCATCTGTCTTTAAGGTTTCCAGAACCTTTCCTTTGCTGTCACGGAGTTCAAATTCTACCCCTTTCAGCGGTTCTCCTGATGATTTATCTGTCTTATTGAGAATCACTTTTCCCTTGGCAGTATCATCTTTCATAGCCACTTTCTGGATTTCTCCGGTATCTTTCACCTCAAATGTCACATCGGCTGTCAGAAGATATCCTTTCGGTGCCTGCTCTTCACGTAAGGTATATTTACCGATTGGAAGTTTTTCGATATAGTGTGCTTCCTCTGTGGAAGTCCAGCTCTCTACTACCTGATCATCCTTATCGAGAATCGTCAGTTTCGCACCTGGAATCTCAGTTTCTCCTGTGATATCCGTCTTACTGATCTCTACTTTTGTCACATCATCTTTCATCTCATGCTTCTGAACCTCTGCTGTATTCTCTACTGTGAAAGTAATACTTTCTGCAGTGACATATCCATCTGCCGGTTTTGTCTCTGTCATGGTGTATTTCTTACCAACAACCAGTTCTTTGATCACATGGGATTCTTCCGTAGAAGTCCATTCATCTACTGTATTGCCATCTGAATCCGTTACTTTCAGGTGTGCACCTGGAAGTTCTTTACCTGTTGTCAGGTCTGTTTTGGTCAGCTCCACTGTGGTTGGCTGATTTTCAAAAGTAAAGTCGTAGCTTACTTCTGCCTGGTCTTCTCCGGCATATTCAAAGGTAAATTCCTGTACTTCTTCTGTTGTAACAAATCCGTCCGGCGCAAAGATTTCTTTCACATAGTATTTTCCGTCTACCGGAAGATCTGCCGTAAAAATAATCTGTCCTTTTTCATCCGTTACCCGCTGCTCGATCAGACTGTCTTTCTCAAGAAGTACCTCGCCCTTTGCATTTTTGATATCTTCACTGGTATAAAGACCGAAGACACCACCTGCAAGGACACGGTCTGTATCTTTTTCTTTCTTCAGAACCGTAACCTTTACTTTCTGACGGGCATTCTGCCATTTCTCATCATAAGTGATGACTGGTGTGTCCTGATCACGGTAGGAAAGGTCAACATATCTCGGCTCTTTGTCCAGCACATAACCATGGGCTGTTTTTACTTCCTTCACATAGTATTTTCCAGCCGGGAGATCTCCCATCTGTGCAATACCATTGGAATCTGTGGTAATGGTTCCCACTTTTTCATCTGCTTTGAAATAATCTTCACTGACACCATCTGCCGCTTTGATATCTTCCGCAGCAAATACATCGAAAGTTACATCTGTAAGACTTCCGGTTACATATTCAAAGAGATGCTCCACAGTACCTTTTACATTGTCCAGAAGTGTCACTTTATCCAAAAACTCTCCATTTTTGTTGATGATCAGAAGTACTGTCGGTACTTCATCTTTCATCTCTACTTTCTGAATCTCTGCGGTATCTTCCAGCGTGAACTTCACATCCGTTGCTTTCAGATATCCATAAGGTGCCATTTCCTCACGAAGAGTGTATTCCTCTCCAACTGTCAGTCGTTTGATCACATGTGGCTGATCTTTTACAGAAGTCCACTGATCCACAACATTTCCTTCTTTATCAAGAACAGTGAGTTTTGCCCCATCCAGTTCCACACCTGTTGTTACATCAGATTTCGTGATTTCTACTGTTGTCGGCTGGTTCTTTTTCACAGTTTTCAGTTTTACTGTCTTCACATCCTGTCCCTGGTAAGAAGCATCCAGATTCAGAACTTCATCAGAGGATACGAATCCCACCGGTGCTTTTAACTCTTTCACATAATACTGTCCAAGTGGCAGATCCAGCGTACATGTTGCAAGACCATCGTTATCAGAAGTCATTTCCTGTAAGAGTGTGTCTGCTTTCACGATCACTTTTCCATCTGCCTTAATATCCGCTTTGTTATAGATACCAAAGACAGCTCCTGCTACGGTTGCACCATTTTCTGCATCCTGTTTTTCTACCTGGATTACAACTTTCTGTCGGTCATCGCCAACAGTCACTTCCTGTTCGATCACAGGTGTATCCTGATTGGCATAGACAAATGCGACTTCTGATCTGTCATGGTTCAGGACAAATCCTTCCGGTGCAGTCTTTTCTACCACATAGTAAGAACCAAGCGGCAGATTCTCTGCAACTGCTTTTCCGTCTTCTCCAGTCGTTACCGTTGTTACCAGTGCATCTTTTGCATAGATCAGCTGTCTGTTTCCGTTTTCATCTTTCTGATAATCCGGTGTATAGATATTTTCAGCTGCATAGACATTAAATTCCGCACCCTTCAGGTATCTTTCTTCATAAACAAAATCCTTTTTGAATCCGGTCAGCATTTCACCTTTTTTATAGATCGTCAGCTTTCCTTTTACCGGATGGTTCTCGTAATCTACCGTAATAATGGCATCTCCGCTCTCAGAATCCATCTGGTATGCTGTGTTTGCATCCACCGCAATCTCTACATAGTTCTTGTTGATTGTGTACCCTTCCGGTGCGTTGACTTCCTCAATCCGGTAATGTCCGATCTTCAGATTCTTCGGCATGATCAGATATCCCTGGCTGTCCGTAAAATAGGACTTATGGGTTGTTGTCACTGGGTAAGTTGTTACCTGTTCCACATACTTCTTGTTGTCCAGGTCATATACCTTAAATTCTGTTCCGGCAATCAATACGGATTTCTTTGTTTCATCGTCTTTTTTCACGATTTTCAGTTTTGCCTTAAACTCTTCATCCAGAAGCACTCGCCAGATCTGTGGCTCATTTGGATGATGCTCTGTGATATTCACTTCAAAATCATCGACTGGCTTGTAATTGTGCGGTGTTGTAGTTTCACGCACGATATAGCTTCCAAATGGTAATGGAATACTGCAGGCATACCCTTTTTCATCTGTGAAAATCTCAGTTGCTCCATTTTCTCCACTCACTACTGGTTTGGCAGAATCAAAATCATAGCTTCCATCTGCTTTCTTTGTAAGGGAAGATTTCAGATAAACTGTAAATCCAGCTCCGGATAACAGATCTGCATCTGTCTTTCCATTGTTGGCTGCTTTGATGATCTGGAATGGCTGCTTGATGACCTGCTCACTGGAAGTGCACTCTCTTTTTACTTCTGCTGTCATATCTCCTTCATAACTGCACGTAAGATCATGCTCTTCTGCATCTGCCAGGTATCCGGTCGGCGGAGTAATCTCTTTGACATAATATTTGCCAAGATATAAGCCATTTACAGAAGCCTGTCCTTTGTCATCTGTTGTAAGAGAAGCTACCTGCTCTCCTGCTTTATAAATAGTTCCCGTTGCTCCATCCGGGTGCACGATATCTTCACGGGCATACAGACCATAAACTGCACCTTTCAGTGTGGCATCTCCCTGTGGTACTGCTTTTCCTGTTTCTTTATCAACTTTGAATAAATTGATCTTTGCTGTCACACGGTCATTGCTGAAGGTATGGGCAAAAGATACGGTTGCTTCTTTATCATTGGTGTAAGAAAACTTGAACGTATACACATCTTCTGTATTTCTTACATAGCCTTCCGGTGCCTGATCTTCTTTTACAGAATAGGAATATCCAATCGGAAGATCTGCTGTAAATTTTGCAGTTCCATCTGCTCCAGTAGTTGCTTTCTCAATCAGTGTTCCTTTTTTCACAACAACGGTTCCGTCTGCATTTCTAATATCATCGGATGCATACAGAGCAAAAATACCGCCTTTCAGTGGTTTCTTGGTGTCTTTATCCTGTTTTACTACGGAAACATCTGCTTTCTGTCTCTCGTTGTTAAAAGTCACATCTGCAAATACAACTTCTTTATTCTGACCAGCATAAGTTAGAGTCACTGACTTTTCTTCGCTGCCGTTATAGAAAGAGTCCGGTGCTTTTGTTTCTTTTACCACGTAGGTTCCAAGATGCAGGTTTTTCAGTGTGACAGAACCATTCTCACCTGTTGTCAGGTTTTCTTTTACAAGGTCACCTTTGCTGTACACTTTTGTGCCATAAGCAGTTACGATATCTGCCCCGGCATACACGTTATACACTGCATTTTTCTGTCTGCGGTTTTCATACTGAAATACCGTTCCATTTTCACTGACATCTGCTCCGGTCAGAACCTGTCCTTCTTTGTAAATGGTAAGCTCTGCCAGCTGTTCCTTATTTTCCACGGTTACAGCTGAGGTCTTACTTGCTACCAGTTTTACATTTGTTGCCGTTGCATTTACTACATATCCCTGTGGTGCTGTGATCTCTTTCAGATAAACAGTATCCTGTGTCTTGATGATCGTAACAGAAGATTTTCCATTCTTATCTGTTGCCGGCATCTGAGTGATCAGCTTTGTACAAGCCTCATCGCTGTATACACCGAATACTGCACCTGCAAGATTGACATCCGCTGTATCGTCTTTCTTTACGATTTCGATCGTAGCCTGTTCAATCCAGGACACCTTTAAGCTTACATATTTTTCATCAGCGACACCTTCTCCAAACACAAATGCCAGATCCTGAACACTTGCATTCGTAGTCAATTTATATGCTGAATAATCTTTTGTAATACTTCCCTTCATCTTTGTAGAAAAAGAAGCACTTACATCTTTTGTCTGTGTCAGAGGAGCTGAGAGATAAAACGTGGTTCCTCCTCCAATTGTTACGCTTGCACCTGCCGCACTTACATTTCCAGTAGATACATTATGGAGCTTTACTCCTTTTGGTAAGTCCATTGTGATTTTCTGCTGGGAAGATGCGTTGAACTGAATGTTCTCCGTTCTCTGAACATTTCCATCTACATAAGCTTTTACATTCGGCTTTGAAAATGACATTGCTACATCTGGTATTTCCGGCTTATTCACACAATAATTATAGAGTTCTTTTGCCAAAGCCTCTCCTGTAGCATTGGTTCCGTAAAATGCATCACTACTTCCGTTGGCATATGATGCAGCCATATGAATAATGATGAATCTTTTTCCTTCTGAAAAATCCGTGTGTTTATTAGCGAAAAAACTCTCGCTTCCTGCGGCATCTGTACCGTAATAACACACTTTTGCTAACGCCTGATTGTCTCCAATCTTTGTAATTGTATAATTTCCAGATCCAGGTCCTGGCTTTGCTGGCTGTACACAATACGCAATTGCTCTGACGCTTCCGTAGCTGATATAGTACGGCTCTGTCAGATAGGTTCCAAGATTATAATCTGCATATCTATACAGTGGTCCTTTTTCAATTGTTACCTGCTGTGTACTTCTTGCTGAATAAGCCGAAACTGCTTCAAATGTTGCAATCTCTCCTTCTTCCATAGCCTCAAGATCCACACCTTCGTCTCCTGCCTGTTCCAAAACATCATGAAGCTCTAACCCTGATTCTTCATCATAGGTATCCTGATTCTGTGCCTGCTCTACCAAATCATCAAATTCATCAGCGTCAATATCGGTAATCTCCGAGTCTGCTTCGGAATCCTCCGCTTCTTCTGTCTGCTGTTCACTGCCAGCTGTTTCGGATTCAGTCACTGCTTCACTCCCTGCCGCCTCTGTCTGTACTTCTGTTTCTTTCTCACGCACAATCAGGTTTCGGCTGATCTGGTACTTCGGATGCTCCTGATTTACCGGTTCCACATAATAGACCGCTTTGTAAGTGTCCGCATGATCTGTCGTAAAATCCTCATTCTTATCATTCTTTGCTTCCTCAAATGTGACTTTGACCTTGTTATCATCCTTGATTTCCAGTCCTGTGTAGTCTGATTTCACATCAAATACACTGCCTGTTTCGATTTCATAATCTTTGGCAGTCACCACCTCATCTTCATCCAGAAGGTCTTTCACTTCCTCATAAAGTGGAGGTTTTTCCTCTGGCCGGATCTCCGCTGCATATGCCGTCATCGGAGACAGCACTGTACTAAGCATTGTCATGCCTGCCAGCAAGCCAGATACTACTTTTCTAAAATTACCTTTTTTCTTCATGCTAAGGTCCTCTCTTTCATAATATTTGTATTAAAACAGACAGTCCTTAGACTGCCTGCAATACACTACTTATCGTTGCGGAAAACTCAGATTGAACTGCACATTTCCCTCGCCGGGATCAACCATTTCCACAGTTGCTTCATACTGTCTCCCTGTTTTTCTTGATACCAGATCCTTATAATGGATTTTTCCTTTAGACAGGAACTTCTTCGCTGCCGCCTTATCCATCTTTTTCCCCTGGCTTGCAAGGAATTTATCATTCTTCCATAAGGTAAAAGCACAGTTCCGGTCAGAACAGTAAAAGTTTACTTTTCCTTCCCGGACATCAGCTCCACAACGGGGACATTTGCCAATGACTTCTCCTTTTGCCTTTCCCTGAAACTGCTCTTTCTTTTCTTCTGAAATTCCCTGGTATCTGGCAACCAGTTCCTGCATCAGCTCTGTAATCCCATTTAGGAATTCATCTGCTGTCTCTGTATTCTGGGCAATGTGATTCAATGCCATTTCCCACTCTGCGGTCATCTTCGGAGATTTAATCTCATCCGGCAGAACCGTAATCAGTACATTTCCATCATCTGTCGGCACCAGATTTTTCTTTTCCCTTTTCACAAAACCAGACTGAATCAGTTTTTCAATGATTGCTGCCCTTGTTGCCGGTGTGCCAAGTCCTTTCTTTTCTGTATCTTCGGTCAGTTCTTCATTCCCTGCACGTTCCATCGCAGAAAGCAGGGTATCTTCTGTGTACTGTTTCGGTGGCTGTGTAAAATGCTCCGATACAAAAGAATCACAGGGACCATAATGCTTGCCTGCCCAGATATCCAACTCCGGCTCTTCTTTTTCTGCAATGATTCCAAAGAACTGTTTCAGTTTTTTCTCAATTGTCTTGAACCCTTCCTGCTTTGTTTTCTTTGCTGAGAGATAAAACGTATGATAATTACAGGTAATCTGGCATTTATGGCTTTCATAAATATAAGGATCTGCGGTTGCTGTCAGTACCCTGGCACTGATCAGATACAAAATCTTGCAGTTTCGTTCTTTCAGTTTACCTATATCTGCCTTTGCTACTTCCACGGTCGGGATAATTGCATGGTGATCAGATACTTTCTTTGAATTTAATACCTTACTCACGTCCGGCTGATATTCCAGCCCTTCGGCATAGGGCATTTTCCCAAGTAACATCTGAATCAGAGTTTCTGTGCTTTCTCCCATCTCATCTGTCAGATACTGGCTGTCTGTTCTCGGATAAGTGACAAGTTTCTGCTCATACATCTCTTGCACGGCATCCAATGTCTGCTGTGCGGTATAGCCAAACATTCTGTTAGCTTCCCTCTGCAGGGTGGTCAGATCATAAAGCTTCGGAGGGCGGACCGTTTTCTCTTTCACATCATCCTTCTCCACTTCGCACATACGCTCCATACAGTCTGCAGCCACTTTATCTGCATCTTCTTTTTTCTGAAAATGCTCTGTGACCGCATCCATATCGTCAAACTTGATATGAGCCATATAATATTTTTCTTTGGTAAATTCCTTGATCTTCTGATTTCGATCCACAATCATGGCAAGTGTTGGTGTCTGTACTCTTCCAACTTTCAGATTCTGGTTATACAGAACGGAAAAAAGACGGCTCGCATTGATTCCCACCAGCCAGTCTGCCTTTGCCCTGCAAAGTGCTGACTGATAGAGACTGTCATAACACGAACCGTCTTTTAATGACGCAAATCCATCTTTAATTGCCTGTTCTTCCATGGAAGAGATCCAGAGTCGCTTCATCGGCTTTTTGCATCCTGCCTGCTCATACACCAGACGGAAGATTAGTTCTCCTTCCCGCCCGGCATCTGTAGCACAGATTACTTCATCTACTTTGGAATCTCGCATCAGTTTTTTCAAGATTCCAAACTGCTTTTTCGTGCCTTCCAATACCCTGTGTTTCCAACATTCCGGCACAATCGGCAGATCTTCATATCTCCATTTTTTATATTTTTCATCGTATTCCGATGCATCACATAATCCAACCAGATGTCCTACGCACCAGGAAACGATATAACCGTTTCCCTCCACGTAGCCATCTTTTCTTGTTCTGGCTCCAAGCACGGAAGCCAGTGCCATCGCAACCGATGGCTTTTCTGCAATCACTAATTTCATTTACTCCTGCTCCTCTTCTTCATCTTCCAGCACATTATCGTCAAAATCTTCATCTCTCAGGATTTCCGGTTCTGTACTTTCTTCCTGCTCATCTGCATCGTCTACTTCCCGTTTTTCTGACTCTGAATCTTCGGATTCATCTTCATCCTCTTCCATCTCATCCTCGTCATCATATTCATGCTTTGGTTTATAGACTTTGAAGTAATATCCTCCTGCCGCAGCTCCGACTGCAACCAGTGCAATCAAAAGATACGTTCCAAATGGACTTTTATCTTCAGGCATCTGAATATCATCCTCTACCTTATCTTTCTCGGCTGACTCTGTCGTTTCCGGCTTTTCTTCCTCTGCTTTTTTCTCTGGTTCTGCATAAACCGTATCTACTTCCGGAAGTGTCACCGAATCAGAAAGTGTAAAGTTCATCAGATCTTTTTCACTGACTTCTGTAAGAAAATACACATTATCCTGAGATTTTGAATTGTCAATAATCAGATAGAAAATCTTACCACTCTTAGTTGAAATGGTATAAAACTCTTTTGTGCCTTCCGTAGCTGTTTTGGTAACAGAATCTGCTGTCTCGCCTTCTTTATTAAGCTGTTCCTCAATACCTGTCACTGTCCGATCATCCACAGTTCCTTTTGCATCTGTTGGCTCAGAAGCTTGTGCATCCTGCGGAAGCGGAGAAGTCGTTGTTTTTTCAGTTCCCGTTGCATCTGCACTGGTCGTAGTTGCCATTGCACCATTGCTGTCACTGGAGGTTTTCTGTTTCTCTGCCTGCTTCTTTGCCCATTCATAATAAGGATTCTGCAACACATACTTTTCAGAAGTATTTCCGGCACCATCCGTTACCGTGATTTCAATCTGTTTTGTTGTAAAATCTTTCTGTGTCAGTTGCACTCTCAGCATTCCATCCTTCAAGTCTGTATAAGTGGTGCCATTGACTGTTACTGCAGTAATCCCGGATACTGTATCATTCCCCTGAATCGTCAGCACACCATCTGTCAGGGAAGCAGAGAGTGTAGGCTTTTCCGTGTCATAACACTTAATAGAGCGATTCTGCTCATAGACCTTCCCCTCACCATCTGTCACACGCACATACACTGTCTGATTTCCAGTGATCGTGATACTTCCACTTCCGGTTACATCCTGCCAGCTTCCATCTTTTCCTGCTTTTGCTTCAATCTTTGCTATTGAGAAACCTTCCGGCATATGGCTGGCATCTACCGTAACAGCAATGGTTGTTTCTCCCTGTTTCCAGCCATCCGGTTTCTCAATCGTGATTGCAGGTGTGGTATTCTCAGCTGCATAAGCAGTCTGTGTCTGGAGCAAAGGTGTTGTCAGGCAAAGAAATGTCGTTGCTGCAAGCAAGCTCTTTTTTACCCTGCTTTTAGTAATTGTTCTCTTCTTCTGTTTCATTTTTTCCAGATTCATCATCGGCTTTTGTTTCCTCCTTCTGTATTTCTACCCTGCCGGGCAGTTCATTTTTCATTCTCTTTTTGAAAGCTTCCAATTCCGGAATACTCATATCCATTGCACGGATAATTCTTACAATTTCCAGATTTTCCGCTTCTGTTTTTGCAATCTCCGCAGCCTTGAACCGCTTTAAATCTGCTTCATATCTGGCTTTGGATGCTTCCATTTTTTCCTTGGCTTTCTCATAATCTGCCGTTGCTTTTTCAAGACTTTTCATCTCTTCTCCTTTCCGGACGGCTGATGCAGCCGCCCTTTTTTCTTACCATCGTCCAAATCCATAGAAATGGCTCTGCCAGTATGGGGAATTGATGGACGTATACTGCACCGGATGTCCACAATGGATCATCTGACCATTGCCTACATAGATTCCGATATGCGTTACCGGCTCCCCTGCGTCGTAAGTTCCAGTAAAGAAAATCAGATCTCCCGGCTGCGCCTCCGACTGGGATACTGGTGTACAAATGTTGTACAGTCCCTGTGCTGTTAGTCTTCCTGTATTCCTTACACCAGAGTTTGTCAGACAGTAGCTTACAAATCCAGAACAATCGAATCCACTTGGGGAATATCCACCCCATACATATGGTGTTCCAAGATATCTTGCTGCTTCATTTAACAAACGCTGTGCTGCTTCACTGGTATATTCATTGCCACCAAAGCCTGCCCCTTCTCCTGTTTCCAGATAAAAGATCGGGTTTAACCGCTCTCCATTTTTCAGAAGTTCAATGTGAAGATGGCTTCCTGTAGAATTTCCAGTATTTCCTACAAGACCTATCTCATCACCTTTCGTGACGGATGCTCCTGCAGATACACTCCGGCTGCTTAAATGTGCATACCGCAGTTCATAGCCTTTACTGTCCTTGATTACAACATAATTGCCATAGCTGTCGTTATAAGCAGAAGTTGTAACCGTTCCGGTCAGCCCTGCCATTACTTTTGTCCCTTCCGGTGCTCCGATATCCATACCATTGTGTAACTGATTTGCTCCTGAAATTGGATGAATCCGATATCCATAATAGCTGGTCACACTGGAATACCAGTTAAAATCAACCGGTGTTGCAAACATCTGCAAGTTGCCTTTTGTATCGTTGTAGGCACTGAACAGTTCTTTCTGGAAAAATCCCAGCCTGTCCTGACAGATTGACATCAGGTTTCCACTATTTAAGGTGACATTCAGCACATCTACATCCCTTGTCCTAGTCACTTCCACTTCCTGACTTCCATTATCATCTGCCAGATAACATTCCCATGTCTGATGTCCATGTGCAGATGCCGCCGCATGATTATCATAGTAGACGTCAAACTGTACCCCGTATCTTGCGAAAGCTCCGGTATCTTCTACCGTATATTCGACACCATTCATTACCACCTTTGTTCCCATTGGAACAAACGGATTGGAAGCATCTACCGCTAAGGTGTGATTGGCTGTTGGATATGCTCCACTGGCAGTTGGTCCTCCGCTCCAAATACCACAGCAGATTGGACAATTACAATATCCGCTTGTTACAACCTGTCCCAAAGATTCTCCAACTCTTACTGTTGCTGTCTCTGTCACAGTCTCATTGACCGCTTCTGTAGTCAGATGATATTGCTCTGCAAACAAAGCATCCAGCTCCGGCTTGACCTGTTCAAACGTAAACTCTTCATACTTTGCTGACAGATAACTGATCAGGATAAACGGATCATGCTCAATAGGTCCGATGTTATATCGGTATTCCTCATGTCCCGGTTCTTCAGATTCCATGTTGTTGATCCGCTCCTGCAGATTAGCTTCCAGCTGTGTGTAATACAGTTCCGCTTCCCGGATTGCCTGATCCGATGACAGATAACTGGTTCCGGTATAAGTGATCACATTTTGTAAAAACACTGCAGAGCATGACGTGACATTCGTTATGATCAGAAACATCAATCCGATCAGAACTGCTACACTGATATACACCTTCCGGTTTTCTTTAAAGAAGTTGGTGACTTTGCCGCCAATCTTCTTGATATAATCAATCGTACCTTTTGTAGCTGTTCCTACTGTCTGTTCACTTCGCTTCGCTTTGGCATAATCCCGTTTGATCTGTTGCTTCTGAATCTGTTTTTTCAGTTTCTTCTGCTCCTGACGGGTTGCCGCCTGTGTCTGTTTCTCTTCCTGTCTTTCAAGTCTGCTTCTTTTTCTGGATGCCCTCTGTTTCCTGCGTCTGGCACTTCTCTGTTCCAGCCGGTAAACACCTTCGCCGCTTTCTTCTAACTTATGGGCACCTTCTACCGCCGCATTATCGTCTTCATTTTTGCTGATCTCACGGTGCAATGCTGCGGAAGTTGCACTTCCTGCTTTCTTGACAACAGAAGTTTTTTCTGTTTTCACAGATTCCCCTTCGCCAAACTTCAAGCGGGATTTCTTCTTTCCAGGAGCTTCTCCATCATTTGCCTGATAGACCTGTGCCTTCTTGGAATGCTGCTTTGCTTCCTTTTTCTTTCTTGCTTCTTCATAAGAAAACTTTTTGGCTTTTTCTTTCTGTTTCTGATGGCGGAAATTGACTCCATCCGTATCCATCTGGTTCAATTTCTCCATATCTTTGTCATTTTTCACAGAAGCACCAGTTTCCTCATAAGCAAACTTCAAACGTTGTTTTTGTTTAGGCTTTTTGCTGCCACCGGTCTGATTTCTCCGGCTGTCTCCCCTGTTTTCTGATAGATCAGCACGTTTATCTTTCAGTCTCCCTAACTGTCCGACTTCGGATTTTTCTGCAAGTCTGGATTCTTTTCCGACTTCAGCACGGATTCTTTTTCTATTTTGCTGTTTACTACTCTGTCCAAAATCCTCACTTTGCTTCTCTGTCCGTATCAGTTCCGGTGCATCTCTGGATTTTTGCACAGAGGGACGAATATTTTTCCCACTCCGTTCAGACTGGCGGGGAGACTTATCCACAAGGTTTTCTTCTTTTTCCCCCTGTTTTCTTCCCATCTGCACATCACTGGCACGGTTACTGACACGAACAGAAGATTTATCTGTCAGGTTTTCTTCCACCAGACCATCCTTGGTCATCTTTTGGACTTTCTTGTCCCTGACTTTCATTCTCTGTTCTGCCACTACTTACTCCTCCTTCTTCGGATACCCTTTCCCTGCCTGTAATAAGCAGAGAAAAGCGATGCCGAAAACAGCACCGCCACTAAAAGTTAATACATATGAAATTGCTCGTAACATTGTTTTCTCCTTTGATTTAACCTGCTTCGGAAGTCTCCTCTAAGCGGGTTGTCATGATTTTATAGAGGGAATTCTTCGGGAATCTGTCTACAAATGGGATAATGACATTTCCATAGAACAAAAGTCCTTCCCCCTCATTACTGTTGGTTACATAGGACAGCTGGGTTGGTGAGATATTCAGCTGTTTTGCCAGAATCTGCCTGTCTCCGGAAGCCTGGTTCAGCATATAAATAAAATCTGAATTTTCAAATATATTCTCTATCTCCCTGGAAGACAATAAATCTTTTATATTCTGGGTGATTCCAGTTGGAATACCACCCCATTTACGAAATCTCTTCCATATCTCCACACTATAAGCTGCGGTCTGCTCTTCCTTCAAAAGAAGATGGAACTCATCCACATAGTATCTGGTGGACTTATGAGCAGAACGGTTCATTGTTACCCTGTTCCAGACCTGATCCTGAATGACAAGCATCCCAATCTTTTTCAACTGCTTACCAAGTTCCTTGATATCAAAGCAGACAATGCGGTTATTGATGTCCACGTTTGTCTGATGGTTAAACACATTCAAAGAACCTGTAACATAGATTTCCAACGATGTGGCCAGTCGCTGTGCTTCCGGCTCTTCCTGTTTTCTCAGAAGGTTATATAAATCCTCCAAGATTGGCATCTTCTCCGGTACTGGATCGGCAAGATATTCCTGATATACTAACCGCACACAACGGTCAATGATGGTCTTTTCTACCGGCTCCAGTCCATTCTTTCCTCCAACAATCAGCTCACACAAAGACAGAATAAAATCTGCTTTTAATGACAGTGGATTGTCTTCCTCGGAATAATTCAGGTTCAGATCCATTGGATTGATATACTGGTCAGATACTGGCGAAACCCGAACTACCTGCCCATGCAGTGCCTGCACAAGTGCCGAATATTCGGCTTCTGGATCACAGATAATGATATCGTCTTCCGTGATCAAAAAGCAGTTTGTAATTTCCCTCTTTGCTGAGAAAGACTTACCGGAACCTGGTGTACCAAGAATCAGTCCATTCGGGTTCTTCAAACGTTTCCGATCAACCATGATCATGTTGTTGGATAATGCATTCAATCCATAATAAAGAGCTTCCCCTTCCTGAAACAGTTCCTGTGTCGTAAATGGCACGAAGATCGCTGTTGAAGATGTGGTAAGCCCTCTCTGAATTTCAATCCGATTGACTCCCAGTGGAATACAGGACATGAGTGCTGCTTCCTGCTGATAATCCAGCTGTTTTAAAGAACAGTTATATTTCTGTGCAATTCCCTGCACCTGGAAAATATTGTTATCCAGTTTCTGACGCTTCCTTGCGGTATTCATCACCAGAACCGTTACAAGAAACATTCGTTCATTTCTGGACTGCAGATCTTCCAACAGGTTCTTCGCCTCTTCTCCATAAGTCACAAGGTCCGATGGAAGCACGTCCATATCATAACCGGAACGTACTGCCCGCTTCTGCTCTTCAATCTTCATCTTATCCAGATCTGAAATCTTGCTCTTGATCATCTTGATCGCAGAACTCTGGTCAATGGACTGGATATGAATGTTAACATTGATGCTGTCATCCACATCCAAGAAATCTGCAAGCATCCGGTCTGTAAGCTCCGGTGCCAGAATCTGCAGATAACTCACACTTCCCATCGTTCTTCCCATCAAAAATGTCTGATTCTTGGAAAAGTTAAAGGAAGTCGGTGCAATAAAATCTTTGGTCTTTAATCCTGTTTCTGGAAGCATCTTATACTGGAACTTAAATGGTTCAATCCGATCCTGGTTGAACACATGATACAGAATCTCCAGCCTTTCCAGACCATTCAGGGAATGCGCCTGTGCTCCCAAAACCTTAAAGTTATTTAAGATATCTGTTTCGATTCTTTCAAGCCTTGGTCTTGCCACCTTCAGGTTTTCTGCTTCGATTCCAAAAGTGATATACTTTGTCTTTACCAGACCATTATTTCCTTTGGAAAGCTGATTTTTCAGCATAGTACGGTACTCTTCACGAATGGCATTGAAGTCATCGTTCTGATCCGGAATATCAATACTTTTTTCAAATTCTGCCACATCCACCTGCTGATTGATAAAGGACAGCTGCACACTGATGGAAGAATCAAAGTAATTTAAGAAATCACAGTAATTTTCAAATATCGTGGTCTTATCCTCATTTAAAGCAAGCTGATAGTTGATGTCATAAAACTGAATCGTCTTGGAGAAAAAGGTCTTTGTCACCTGGCAGATACCATCCTGCAGCATCCGAATATACGGAATACTCTGCTGTGCAGTTGTAGGAATGTTTTTCTGTTTCCTACGATCCCGTTCCTGCTTCTTTCTACGCTTTTCCTGTTCTCTTTCTTTTCTGCTTTTTTTGTTTCTTCTTTCCTGACGGTTTCTTTTTTCCGCCAGGGACAGACGCTCCTGCTGAGCCTCCTGCTTTGTCTTTTTTGCCATCCGGCACACCCTCCTTTTTTACAAGGGTGGAAATCTCCTGATAAAAATTTTCTGTCTTATATGGTCTTACTGCCGGACAGATAAACTTCTGTCGAATGATATTTGCCACCACTTTTTCAAAGGGAAGACCGTCTTTTTCATACATTGCCATGAAGAAAAACGGAAGCATGATCGTTACCATCAGGATGGCTGCGATACTGGAACCGATTGGTTTTCTCATGACCAGATAAAACGGAATTCCCACAACTGCGGCAAGTGAAAAGAAAATCAGCTGCCGCTTTGTCAGATTTAACGCTACTTTTGTTTTGACCTTGGTAAGGTCTTTTGGTACTGGTACATACGCCATGGTATGCGCTCCTTTCCTGCCCGTTAGTGGGCATTGAATATTGATTTGCTAAGGCTTCCGGTCTTGAATAATGAAAATGCAAGAATCACGGTATAAGCCGCTACTGAAAACATTGCTGCATGAAGGTCACTGGATATGGTCATTGCATTTACTAAAACTGCATAAATTCCCACACAGACCATCATGAAGAATCCCTGAAATGCCAGTGCGAACAAGCCTTTTAAATAGTTGTTTCCGATATTGCCCCATTCCTTATTGGTCATGGTGGCAAACGGAATTGGTGCTATGGAAGTATAAAGGTAAATTTCTATCATTCTTCCGTACAAGATTACCGTAATGATAATTGACAGAATGTGCATGGTAACACTGATCAACATCGTTTCCATGGATAGCAGGAACAAATCCCCTAACTCCATATCCTCCAGGGCATCCACAATCCGTGTAATTGCTTCTGTTGCATCCACCGCAGTGTTTCCTGATATCACCCCTGCGGCATTGTTGACCACATGCTGGCCAACATCAAAGACCGCCATCGTGATATTGAACGTATTTGTCACCAGATAAATGGCTACATACGCTTTGAAGATCCAGAGGAAAATGTTATAAGTCTCAAATTCATGGAAATTGTTTTTCTGTGTTACCATCGTGATCAATTCATAGCACAGGACAAAGGTGATGATCAGTCCCGCAATGGGGACAATCACCGTTTGGGATATATTCTGAATCAGATTAAAAATCCCTGCATTCCATCCCTGCGGTGTCTGTCCCACCTGCCCGGCTATGGTTCCCACCTGCTCATTGACAGACGTGAACATGTTATCCAAACTTGACTTGATAAGCCCGATCAGGATATCCTTTATCGCTTCCGTAATTCTCTCAATGATGGTGTTCATCTACCACTCCTCTTAAGAGAACAATGTTGCCAGCTGTGGAATCAGGGTAGTTCCCAGCAGCATGATTCCGGCACCAGCCATCAGCTGTTTGATGCCCTGGCTCTTAGCGCCGGGATTGTCATTTCCATATCCTTCCAGAAGGTTTACGACACCCCACACGCCAAGACCTGCGCCGATTGCGACTACAAGAGTTTTTAAAGTTGTAATTGCACTGCTAAAAAATGCCATATACATTCACCAAAACTGACTTCTTTCAGGTGTTTACGGGAATGAAAAAACACCGACTAAAAAGCCGGCGCACCTAATGTCAGTTATTCCTTTCCTCATTATTTTTCGTTCATTCCCATGGTTACTCCGACAGCTCCACCTGAATTACCTCCACCTCTTCTTCGGGTTTCGGTGTGTACTGCGGATTTAACTCTTTTTCTACTTTGTATCGGTTTTTCTCATTTTCATCTGCAAGAAACCGATAATTTTTGTGTTTCGTGATATCATATTTGTCTGAGAAAAATGGTCTGGCACCACGAATCTGCAGGATACATTTTCCTCCATCCATGACTGCAATCTCATCTTCTGTCATCAGCTGTTTGCCTGTTTTCTGGTAATTCAATCCAAAGGACTTCTGATTGCTCCTCGTTTCCGAAGTGTTATACAGATCAATGGTTTCCTTACCCAGAAGTTCACTCATTTCCTTTAAGGTAGTTTTCTCTTTTCCACCAAGAAATAGTGTAGTATCACAGTTACCCAGAATGGTATCTGCACTATCCTTATACATTGCCTTTAGCTGACTCTGTGACTGCAAAATAATAGAAGCAGAGATTTCCCTGCTTCGGATGGTTGCGATCAGCTTGTCAAACTGAGGAATCTGTCCGATGTTGGCAAACTCATCAGCGATGACACGCACATGCACCGGAAGTCTTCCACCATATACATCATCTGCCTTATCACAAAGCAAATTGAAAAGCTGTGACTGCAGCATCGCAATCACAAAGTTGAAGGTTGTATCTGTATCGGACATAATCAGAAACAAGGCTGTTTTCCTGTCACCGATCTTATCCAGTTCCATTTCATCATAAGACATGATCTCACGAAGCTCTGCGATATCAAATGGGGCAAGTCTGGCACCACAGGAAATCAAAATCGACTTCGCCGTTTTGCCAGCCGCCATTTTGTATTTTTTATACTGTCTGACCGCAAAGTGCTGCGGATCTCTTTCTT
>ENA-OUQW01001484-OUQW01001484.1-human-gut-metagenome-genome-assembly--contig:-NODE-1484-length-23793-cov-3.777698_pt1 | contig 23793 bp, 18 predicted proteins | sample MGYA00248464_ERZ548849 | MGnify/ENA primary metagenome ERZ548849 (study PRJEB26491, sample SAMN04978193) | human gut metagenome | host: Homo sapiens | study: EMG produced TPA metagenomics assembly of... | reverse complement strand
GCATGGTCACAGTATTTTAAAGAATTTGGAAGAAACATTAACTTGTTGCCATGGGTTGATTCTTATACTGGAGAAAAAATAAATGTGCCTAACTTAACAAGAGCCGATATTATTGGTTATAAAACTATTTATGATCAAATAAAAGAGAAAAATGAGGCCATTAAAGTATACGAAGTTTCACCAGCATATTGTGATCAAAAAGCTAAAACAACTATTAATGCAAAAGAAATGGATGAAATATCAGAAGCATTAGAAATGTTATGTAAAAATAAAGATAAAAAATTTGTATTAGTATATAGCGACAATCCAGATGGGTTAATTCATAAATATGGTTGCACATCAAAAGAAGTAAAAGACTTTCTAGAAAATGCCCAAAATGAATTAACTAACTTAATTGAAAAAATAAAAGATACAAATACATTAGTATTAATATCAGCAGACCATGGACATAAAGATATAGAAGAAACTATTAGTATATTAGATATACCAGAAATTTATGACTGTTTACAGATGCCACCAACTTTTGAAGGAAGAATGGTAGGATTTTTCGTAAAAGAAAATCGTAAACAAGAATTTGAAGAATTTTTTAAGAATAAATTTAAGGATAAGTTCATTTTATATACTAAGGAAGAATTCTTAAATTCAAAATTATTAGGAGAAGGAGAACAACATAAAAAAATTGATGATTTTGTGGGTGACTATGTAGCTATATCAACAAGTGGTACTAGAATTTTGCTAGAAAACCAGTTAACACTAGCAAATGGAAAAGTTGATAATAAGGTATCAACACATTGCGGATTAACAAAAGAGGAACTAGAAGTTCCGATAATAAAAATAGAGATTTAATATTTTTTTATTGCTTTGGAAAATCTATCGATTTTTCTGGAGCAACAAGGTTTAGTTACATATAGTAAATCTACTTTTCTTATAAACGAATACGCCATGTTAAGTATATTAATTATACTTAAACAGAGGCGTGTTTTTTATTTTTGTGAAAATGATTAATCTAGTCCATCCGTAGAAATAGTCAGATTGTTTTTTATAAAGGTTCATATATATAGTATTAGGTAATCAATAAATACAAATAGAACAGTAGCACATAAAAACAATCAAAAGTCTACGGATACAAGAAAAATGTGTTCAAAATATGGACAAAAAATGGTAAAACTGTTTGCTTTTGTAAAGAAGTGTAATATAATGTTTCCGTAGCGGAAAGGGGAGAATAGAATGAAAAAGTTAAGTTCTAAAATTTTATTAATTGTAATGGCAGTTACTCTTATTTTAAGTTTAAACGCCACTGTAAATGCTACAGCCGAAGATATGGCAGTGCTAGAAAATGCCAATGGAGATTATTTAATCTATTTAAATGGTCACTTAAATGATGAATATTCTTATGCAATAACAACTAGTGCAGATGTTGAAGAAAATAATTTAAATTGGTATACAGCAGAAGATACAAAAGGAAATAAAGTAATAAAAGTTTCAAAGGATCAAGTTGGATCATATTTATGGGTAAAAATAGATGACGAAATTATAAAGAAAGCAGAACCTATAAATATATCAGAAGTATCAACTGAAGCAGAAATTAATGAAATGAAAACTTTAACAAATAGAATTAAAGTTGATGCAACTCAAACTATAACAGAAGAAACAAGAGAAGAAAATGTAATAAGAACAGTAACACAAGGAACATTAAAAATTACTGATGATGCAAATGCAAAATATAGTTATGATGTTGTTCTATTAAATGGCGAAAATGCAAATTGCCAAGAATTAGTTAATGTTATGAACAAAATAAACAGTGATATGGATATATTTGAATCAATTAAATTATCACAAGAATATACTAATTTATGGAATAATATTATAACAAATACAGAATGGAAAGAAGTAACAAATGCTACAATAGCTCAACCTGTTGATGCAGAAAACGGTACACAATATGTAGTTTTATTAAAGAAAGAATTAAATGGAACTACAACATATGATGCACAAGTTTTAACTTCAAAGAAAGAAACTTCAGAGGATGAAGTAAAAGAAGTTGTAAAAACAGAAACAAGAAGTGAGCTACCAGTTACATTCGATAATCCAATATTATTTATTCTATTAGGAGTTGCAGTAGTAGCAATAGTAATAATAGCAATTAGAATAAGAAGTTTATCTAAGAAAAATGAAAAATAGAAAGTTAGTATTTTATAAAATATTACTTTTTATAGTTATTATTTTTGCGATTATTGTAATTGCACTTATAGCGAAAAAATATATTGGAAATCAAATTAATGAAGAAAATAATGCACAAATAGTAGAAGAAATTAAACAACATGAAAGGACAACAGAACCTATTAAATTTGGTAATAATTCTATTATAGGAATTATTAATATACCCAAAATTGATCTAGAATACCCAATTCTAGACATAACTACAAAAGAAAACATGAGAACGTCAATAACCCGTTTTAGTGGTGGAAATGTTAACGAAATAGGAAATTTAGCTCTAGCTGGTCATAATAATTATGATGGAACAATGTTTGGAAAAAACGATGAACTTGTAGTTGGAGATAAAATCTATTTAACCGATTTACAAAAAAATACTGTTGAGTACGAAATAAATTCTATTTTTGTAACAGACCCAAATGATGTTAGCATCTTAGAAACAAATGAAGAAGAAATTAGAGAAGTCACCTTAATAACTTGCGAAAACGGAAACAAAGCCAGACTTATTATTAAGGCGGAAGAAGTAAAAAAATAAATTATAGGGGGATAATTTATGGAAGGGAAAAGTTTAAGTAAGAAAGCTATAGTTGCCATAGTTATAATTGCAATATTAGTAGTTGCAGCAATTTCAATGGTAGTAGTTTTCTTAAAAGACCAAGGTGAAACAGAAGCTACTGCTATAGGTGAAAACAATAGTAATAGTGAACAAACACAAGATGCAGTCCCTGAAAATAATGGTGATAATAACGACCAAGGAACTGCAACACAAAGCGAAGAACCACAACAAGAAGAACAATCAGAAGAGCAAACAACAGTAGCTAATAATGATGGTGCAACTACTAATTCTGGAACAACAGCAACAACACCAACAGCACCAGTACAACAAACAACTACAACAACAGATGGTAGTACTCAAGTAGCAACAACTACAACAACAGAAACAATTCCAACACAAGCTTTAACTTTAGCTTGGAGCAATATGACTGTTTATGGTGGAGAATTATTAGCAAATCTTGATGCAGATGTAACAGATGTAACAGCACCTGTTAGATTAGCAACAAACATCTTAAAAGATGGTGAATCAAATGACTTGAGAGAATATTATGTAAAACGTGGAGATACTATTTACATGTATATAGCTGTTAATGAAGAATTAGCACATAATCCAACATTTACATTAATCAATAATGGAACAGAATATGTAATGGAAGATTCACTAGTAACAGTAAGACAAAGTGCAGAAAACAGATGGGATTATTCAGTAAGATACTTAATTCCAGAAGATACAACTTTTGTAGATGGAGAAATTACTTTAAGAGTATCTAATATAGAAGATGTAGCTGGAAATTCAATCCCAGATGAAAATGGACCAACAAATGGTCATAGAGTATTTTATGATGGTACAGCACCAGAAATCCATGTAAAAGGAACAGAAGGATACATGGAGGAAAAAGAAAACTATGTAGGTAATAACGAACAAGATGTATATAGTAAAGTAAGCTTTAAATTAAGTGATAATTTTAAAGTTGTAGAATATGAAGTAAATGATACTTTAATTACAGGTATGACACCAAGTGCATGGTCAGATGCAAACTTTGCTAATATCAGAGAATTTTTAGTACAAGGAACAAATACTATTACTGTAAGAGATATTGCTGGAAATGAATCTACATATACATTTACATATGATTCAATTGCTCCAGTATATTCAAAATTAGGAATATTAAATAAAACACGCTATGTAAATAAAGTAGAAGATTTAACATGGGCAAAAGAAGGAGACGAAGTTCGTATTTTAATTTCTTTCCCAGAGAAATTAGCAGTTGAACCAACAGTTAAAGTATTTGGAAAAGAATATACAGCAACATATCGTCCAGCAAGCTCAAATCCAGAACAAAACATTTACTACTATATGGTAGATTTCACATTAGATGAAACTATGCCAGAAGGTGAAATACCATTCGAAGTATATGGATATGCTGATATAGCAGGAAATGTTGGAGAAAAATTAGAGCAAACAAAAATTAATCGTGATGAATATTCAAAAGTAATATATGATAGAACAGCCCCATATTCAGGAAATAAAGATGCAGGACATCCACTATATATCTTAAATGTAAGCGATGCAAATCGTCGTACATGGATTAAAGATGGAGAAACATTAAGAGTAGAAGCAAACTTTAACGAAGATATGGATATGTCTAAAGCTCCAATTTTAACAATTGGAACAGGAAAAAATGTTCAAACTGCTAACTTTGAATATAGAAGTACAGTAGATGGAAAACGTACATTTGTTGCAGATATTGTAATTGATAATAATATCTTAGGATTAGCAGATGGAACAGAAGTACCATTTACAGTAACAAATGCTTTTGACTTAGCAGGAAATGAAGCAATATTAGATAATGAAGATGTTACTTTTACATCAGAATATGGTCAAGTAACATATGATAATAATGCACCAGTAGTAAAAACAGTAGGAATGTTAAACGATACACATTATAATGAAGGTAAAGACACTACAGTTGCTACAACTGGAGATAGAATTAGATTAAGAGTAGCATTTGAGGAAAAATTAGCAGTAGAACCAACAGTTGAAGTAATTGGAGAAGATGGAACTGTTACAGAAGTTAGCTGTACATACAGAGAACAAACTTCTAAACCAGAAAACAACTATTATATGTATATGGCAGACTTTACTTTAACAGATGAAATGAATTTACCAGAAGGACCAATTCAAGTTAGAATTTCTGGATATGCTGATGCAGCAGGAAATGTTGGAGAAGTAGTAACAGAAATAAATGAAGAAGCTTACCCAGGAGTTGTTTACGACACAGTAGCTCCAGAACTTGCTGCAATGGGTATATTCAATTGGACAAATGATAATTATGGTGGAGATATTACACTTGCAACAAGAGATGAACATATAAGATTATATGTAACATTTACAGAAATGTTAGGAGTTAATCCAAAAGTTGATATTTATGGAGAAAATGGAAAAGTAACAACAATGGATTTAGCTTGGAGTGAAGCTGCACAATTCTATTTTGTTGAATTTGATACAACAGACGAATTGCAATTACCACAAGGTAAAATACAATTTAGAATCTATGGATACGAAGATGTTGCAGGAAATGTTGGAAAAGATATAACACAAGAACAAACAACAAGTAAAGAATATCCATATGTAGTATTTGATACAGTGGCTCCAGAATATACAGCATTAGGAATAGTTAATGGATCTCATTATGATGCAAAAGAAGGAGACATATATCATGCTAAAACAGGTGATTATGTAAGAATTCTTGTACAATTTGATAACGAGAAATTAGCAGTAATGCCAAAAATAAGAGTTTTAGGAGCAGACAATAAAGTTGTTAAAGAAGTAAATATGATAGATGCATATCTAACTTCAGAATCAATGAATACAAATGCTTATTCAGGACAATTTACAATAACAGAAGATATGAATTTACCAGAAGGTGAAATCAAATTTGAAGTTTATGGATATGAAGATGCAGCAGGAAATGTTGGAAAAACATTAACAAATGCAGATTTAAAATATCCAGGAATAGATCAAGGTGTAGAATATGATAAAACAGCACCAACAGCTGATTTTGTAGAATTCACAACTACAAATAAAAATAATCAATATGCTAAAGTTGGAGATCAAGTTTGGGTAAAAGTTAGAATTAAAGAAGAATTATCTAAATATCCAGTTATCAAAATAAATGGTATGGATACAGACAAAGAAACAATAATAAATGACCAAAATGAAGCTGGAACACTATATGTTGCATGGCTTACAATGACAGAAGATATAGCAAATGAAATAAATGAAGGAAAAATGTCTTTTGAAATATCAGGATTTGAAGATTTAGCTGGAAATGTTGGAGATGTTATTACTACAACTACAAATAATACATCTGTAACATTTGATAAAACAGCACCAGCATTAAGAGAATTAAGAGTACAAAACTTCTATAATCCAACAGGAAATCAAAACTATTCAGGATTAACACAAAATCCAAGACAAAATAAAGGAATAGCAATAACAGTAAATACAACAGAATTATTAGATAAAAATCCAATAATTGTAATTGGTGGAAAAGAAATAGAAGTGCCAGTACAAGAACCTCAATTTAATAAATATGTAGTATATGTAGATATAACAGAAGATATGAATTTAGTAGAAGGAGAAAAAATCCCAGTAACAGTTAAAGGATTAGTTGATTTAGCAGGAAATACAGGAGATGAAGTTACAACAACTGGTAATGATAATTACTACGTAATTTTCGATAGAACAGCTCCAAAGACATTAGCAAATAATATTTTAAAATTAGGTGAATCTAACGAGCAAAGAGAATATTATGTAAGACCTGGTGATTCAATTTATATGTGCTATACAGCAAATGAAGAACTAGGACATAATCCAACATTTACATTAATTAATAATGGAAAAGAATATGTAATGGAAGATTCACAAGTAATAGTAAAACAAAATCCTGCAAAAGCATGGGATTACACAGTAATTTATGAAATTCCAGAAGATACAACTTTTGTAGACGGAGAAATTGAATTAAAAGTTTCTAATATAGAAGATAAAGCTGGAAATAAGAGAGAAGACGTAAAAGGTCCAACTAATGGACATAAAGTATTTTTTGATACAACAGCTCCTGAAAAATTAAATTTAGGAATTGCTCGTAATATAGATAATGGTGATACAAGAGATCAAAGATATGCAAAAGCTGGAGACAGCATTCGTGTATTAGTATCTTTCCCAGAAAAATTAGCAGTAGAACCAAAAGTTGAAATGTTTGGAAAAGTATATGATGTAACATATCGTCCAGATAGTTCAATTGAAGAATCAAACATTTATTATTATATGGCAGATGTTAAGATAGACCAAAATACACCAGAAGGTGAAGTAGCGTTTAAAGTTTATGGATACAAAGATGTTGCAGGAAATGAAGGAGAACCTTTAACAAATGCTGATATAAATGATGGTAAATATACAAATGTAATAATAGATAATACAAAACCAACTATAGAGCCAACAGAAGATTCGATTTCTGGTTCAGAAGGTAATTATAGTAGAATAGGTTTTAAAGTTACAGACGATAATGGTGTAGCTTCTTATGAAATTAATGGTGAAACATTAATTCTTACAAACGGAGAAATTTCTTATGAAGCATTAAAATCATACTTAAAAGAAGGTGTAAATACTGTTGTTGCTAGCGATGAAGCTGGAAATACAGCTGAATATACATTTAACTATGATGCAGTAGCTCCAACAAGAGAGTATTCAAACATCATGGTTAATGGTGATGATAGTACAAAACATGAATTTTATGCAAAAATAGGAGATAAACTTTGGGTAAGTATAGGTGTTAAAGAAGAATTAGCACATAATCCATCATTTACATTAATAAATAATGGTGTAGAATATCCAATGGATGGAAATCTAGTAAAAGCTAATTATGATGAAAAAAATGATAGATATAGTTATGTTCTAATTTATGAAATTCCAGAAGATACAGCTTTTGTAGATGGAGAAATTACATTTAAAATTTCTGATTTAGTAGATTTATTTGGAAATAAAATGACAGATGAAACAAAACCATCTAATGGAAATAGAGTATTTTTTGATAAAACGCCAGCAACAATTAAGTTAAATGGTACTGAAGAACCTATTACTATAGAAGCAGGAAGTGAATATGTAGATGCAGGTGCAACTGTAACAGACAATATTGACGGCTTTATTTCTAGCAACTACCAATTCACTTATGCAAACTATTATGCAGATCCTAATTCAGACAAAGTAACTGAGTCAAGATTGACAGAAATTGATACTAGAAAAACAGGACTTTATAAAATAGCCTATATTTATACAGATAAAGCAGGTAATACAAAACAAGCAACAAGATATTTATACATTAAAGATACAACAATGCCAACAGTTACATTAAATGGTGAAGAAAATATAACAATAGAAGCAGGAACACCTTATAAAGATGAAGGTGCAAAAGTAACAGATAATTCAGACCCTACTATAGAAAACTTTAAATATACAAATATAAATTATTATGTAAATGGAGAACTTAAAAAGTCACATTTAACTGAAGTAGATGTTAAACAACCAGGGGAATATAAAATTGGTTATGAATATACAGATAAGTCAGGAAATACAAAGATTACAGTAAGAACAGTTATTGTTAAAGATACAACAGCTCCAGTAATTACAGCAAATGGAAAGAGCCAAACACTAAAAGTTGGTGACACATATACAGAATTAGGAGCAACATTAACTGATAATGCTTATATAGATGCTGACGATTATGAAATTACAATTCATTTTTATGATGAAAATGGTAAATTAGTATACCCATCACCATCAAAAGTAGATACATCAAAAGTAGGAGAATATAGAATAGCATATACAGCAAAAGATAGTTCAGGAAATGCTTCAAATGTAGCTACTATATCAGTAAAAGTTGAAAGATAATCACAAAAGTATAAAAGGTAGAAAGTACTTTCTACCTTTTATATATCAATATAAAGATATGAAACAGAATACTTTTAAGGGGGAAAATATTTTGGCAAAAAGATATAAAAGCGAACCAACCAAAAAAACTAGTTCACACAAAAAATCTCCAAATAAAAGGAATAGAGTAATTGATAAAAGAAAAGTCTTAGCTGTAATTATAATAATAGCAATAATAATTGCAGGATATTTTATAGTTACAAAGATAAACTCAACTGATTCAAATGGAGAAATAAGAATTAGTAATGCAGAAAAGAAATTATCATCAGACATCTTAATATTAAATGATTTAAATAATGAGGTAATAGAGCATTTAGATATGAAAAATATACAATTAGTAAAAGCTCATTATAAATTAGAAAATTTAGAAACAGGAATAGTAAATCTATACTATAAAGTAGATGATAAGGAAATAGTTAAGGTTGATATAAACATTAAGGATAAAGTAATAGAAAAAGCAGAAAAACAAGAAAATGCAGAAGAAATGTCATTAACACAAATTGGCAATAACATGACTAGAGATATAAAGAAATATTTTAATGACAATCAAAAAAGATTAAAGCCAGATGAAGGAAAAAATATTTTAAATATTATTGTAGCAAACGAGCAAATAATTATAAATGCTAGTGAAAATTAAGAAAAAGTGCTTCTTATATGAAAGAGGCGCTTTTTTGTATGTATAACTGTTTTTAATTAAAATAGAAATAGCAGGGATTTGAACAACGTCCCTAAATCCCTTTAAAAAATCGGGACTTGAGGAACGTCCCCAAATCCCGTTGTATTGAATATATAATTAAACAAAGACATTTAATAAAGTTAAACATATTGCTGCCAATATAGTTTTAACAGAAATTGTTATAGTTTTCTTAACTGCTTTGTTAATAACTATTAACCTATGTTCTTTTCTGATTGTTAAAGCTAAACAATCAGTTTTATTATAATTTTCCATTGTATTTCTCTCCTTTTTATCTATAGTATCTATGTCAAAAATCTTTAGTATTTTTCATAATATAAATTCATTATAGAGCAAATATTAAAAATTGTCAACATTTTTGTTACAAAAATGTAATAAAAAAATATAAAAAAAGTAATATTGGAAAAATTTGTGAAATTTACCAAATGGACATAAAAGTATGATACAATTTATATATAGAAGGAATATTTTGAAAGAAAATTACTTTCATTTTTACATGTACATTCGAACAAACCGAGAAAGGGAAGGACTTTAATATGCAAAAAGTATTATTTGTATGTCTTGGAAATATATGTAGATCACCAATGGCAGAATATATTTTTAAAGACATAGTAGCAAAAAACGGACAAGAAAAAAACTTCTACATTTCTTCTGCTGCAACTAGTACAGAAGAAATTGGAAACGATATGCATTATGGGACTAAAGAAAAGTTACTTGAACATAATATACCATTTCAAAAACATAGAGCTAAACAGCTAAAAAAAGAAGATTATGATAAATATGATTATATAATTGGGATGGAGAATAGTAATATTGTAAGGATAAAAGCAATTGTAGGTAAAGATACAGCAAATAAAGTATATAAATTATTGGATTTTACAAATGAGAAAAAAGATATAGCAGATCCTTGGTACACAGGAAATTTTACCAAAACTTATGAAGAAGTACTAAAAGGATGTCAAGCTTTATATAATTACTTAACAAAGGAGTGATTATTATGTCATATATCGAATTTAAAAATGTATGTAAAGATTATAAAATGGGAGAAGTTATAATACACGCCTTAAGTAATGCCAATTTAAGCATAGAAAAGGGAGAATTAGTTGTAATAGTAGGTCCAAGTGGAGCAGGCAAAACTACAGCTTTAAACATATTAGGTGGTATGGATAATGCTACATCTGGAAGAGTTATAGTAGATAATAAAGAAATCTCCAGATTAAAAAATAGGGATTTAATAAAATATAGAAGAGAAGATATAGGTTTTGTATTTCAATTTTATAATTTAGTTCAAAATTTAACTGCAATAGAAAATGTAGAACTTGCAACACAAATATGTAAGAAATCTTTAAATCCAGAACAAGTAATGGAAAAGGTAGGACTAGCAGATAGAAAAAACAATTTTCCATCACAACTATCTGGAGGAGAGCAACAAAGAGTGGCTATCGCAAGAGCTATAGCAAAAAATCCAAAGTTGTTGCTTTGTGATGAACCAACAGGAGCCTTAGATTATAAAACAGGTAAACAAATTTTAAAATTATTGCAAGATATGTCCAGAATAGAAAAAATGACTGTTATAATAATTACCCATAATGGGGCAATAGCTCCAATGGCAGATAAAGTTATAAAATTTAAAAATGGAACCGCAGAAGATATGATAATAAATGAGAATCCAACACCAATCGAGGAGATAGAATGGTAGTAAGGAGGTGGAGATATGAAAAAAGCACTACTTAAAAATAGTTTTAAAGAAATAAAAACATCATACAAAAGATTTATTTCTATTTTGCTTATAGCACTATTAGGAGTAGGCTTTTTTGCAGGCTTAAGAGCTACATCTCCAGACATGGTAGATACCATAGACAAGTACTATAAAGAGCAGAATGTATATGATATACAAATAATGTCTACATTAGGGCTTACAAATAGTGATATAGACGCTATAAAAAATATAGAGAATGTAGAAAATGTTTATGGTACATATTCAGAAGATATTTTAGTAAAAGTAAATAATAAAGAATTAGTATCTAAAATATTAACAATAGAAGATATTAATAAACCAAGATTAATTGAAGGAAATATGCCTGAAAATGCTAATGAATGTTTAGTAGAACAGTCATTCCTAAATGCAGCAAATAAAAAAATTGGTGATACTATAACATTAGAAGCAAACGAGGAAAATGAGATTCTTAAAGAATTAAATTTAAAAATAGTAGGAACCGCAGAAAGTCCTTTATACATATCAAGAGAAAGAGGAACAACAAGTTTAGGCTCTGGAACAATAAATAATTTTATTTATGTTTCAAGAGATAATATAGAATCAGATGTATATACCGAGATATATGTAACGGTAAAGGATGCAGAAAAATATACAACTAGTTCTACTAAATACGAGAATTATGTAGAAGAAACAAAAGATAAAATAGAAGGAATTAAAGAAGAAAGAGAAACAGCAAGATATAATGAGCTTATAGATGAAGCAAATGAAGAAATTCAAGAGGCAGAAAACGATTTTAATACTCAAAAGGCTGATGGAGAAAAACAGCTAGCTGATGCAGAGGCTAAAATAGAAGATGGCAAAAAGCAAATAACAACTGGTGAGAGTGAGATAAAATCAAACGAAGAAAAAGCCAATAAAGAATTTGCAAATGCAGAAAAGAAGATTCAGAGTGCAAAAGCCGAAATAGAAAAAAATGAGAAAACACTAGAAGAACAAAAACAAAATGCTCAAACTCAAATAGACGAAGCAAATACTAAAAAAACAGAGTTAACATCAACATTACAGTTGGTAAATCAATCGTTAGAACAAGTAACACAAGCATATAATGATGTAGTAAATAAATTAAACGATAGTAGTTTGAGTGAAGAAGAAAAAGCTACATTGACAGCTAAAAAGCAAGCTTTAGAAACTCAAAAACAAGAATTAGAAACAAATAAAATGCAGTTGCAAGCTGGAATTACAGAAATAGAAAACCAGATAAATTCTGCAACTAACGCAATAAGTGATGCTCAAGCCAAAATAAAATCAGCAAAAGCAGAAGTAAGTAAACAAGAAAAAACTTTAGCAAGTACCAAAAAGAAGACAGAAACACAGTTAAGTAATGCAAAAGCTGAACTAGAAACTTCAAAACAAGAAATACAAACAGCAGAGGCAGAATTAATTACTCAAAAAGAAGAGTTTAATACTAAAATTTCAGATGCAGAAACAGAATTAATTGATGCAAAAGAAAAGGGTAACGAGATAGAAAGTGCTGAATGGTACATATTAGATAGAAATCAAAATAGTGGATATGTAAGTTTTATACAAGACACGCAAAGTGTAGATAGCTTAAGTATCGTATTTCCAATTGTATTTTTTGCAATAGCAATATTGGTGTCATTAACTTCTATGACAAGAATGGTAGAAGAAGATAGAACAGAACTAGGAACACTAAAATCTTTAGGATATAACAAAGCACAAATAATGTTTAAATACATACTTTATTCTAGTTTAGCTTGTATTATTGGTGGAGTAATTGGTATAATTATAGGTTTGCAATTAATACCAAGAATTATCTGGATGATGTACAGTATGATGTATACAATTCCAGAGTTTGTAGTAGGACTAAATTCTGAACACTCATCATCAGGTTTAGCACTTATATATATTTGTATTGTTGGTGCTACAATTTATGCAGCAGCAAGGGATTTAAAAGAAAAACCAGCAAATCTATTAAGACCAAAGGCTCCAAAACTTGGAAAAAGAGTTTTATTAGAGCGAGTAAAATTCATTTGGAAAAGATTAAACTTTTCACAAAAAGTTACGATTAGAAATATATTTAGATATAAAAAGAGATTTTTAATGACAATTATAGGTATCTTTGGTTGTACTTCTTTAATATTAACTGGGTTTGGAATAAAAGATTCTATATCCACTATATTACCAAATCAATATGAAAAAGTATTTTTATATGATTTTCAGGTTAGTATGAAGAGTAGTTTAACTGATGACGAAAGACAAAGTGTTATTACAGAATTACAAAATACTGAAAATGTTAATAATGTTGTAGAAACATATATGGTAGCTGATACTGCAAATCATAATGAATATTCAGAAGACTTGCAAGTAGTAGTACCTAAAAATGTAGATGATTTGAAAAATGTTATTACAATAAATGATGTTGATAATAAAAAAGAAGAAGCTAACCTATCATCAGATGGAGTTATTTTAACAGATAAATTGGCACAACTATTAGATGTAAAAGTTGGAGATACAATAACTTTAGAAGGAACTTCGGAAGAAAATAAAGAAGTTAAAGTATCTGGTATAACAGAAAATTATATTGCTCATTATATATATATGACAAAAGATATGTATGAAGAGTTATATGGAGAAAAATATAGTACCAATGTATTACTTGTAAAGGCTGAAAATTTATCAGAAGAAGCACAAGAAGAGATTTCTAAAAAATTATTAGATGGTGGTAAGGTATCTACAGTTTCGTTAAATTCAAACGCAGAGAAAACTTTGGACGATACAATTAGCTCATTAAATTATGTTGTTGTAATATTAATTGTTTCAGCTGGATTGCTTGCATTTGTAGTATTATATAATTTATCTAATATAAATATAAGTGAAAGACAAAAAGAACTTGCGACAATTAAGGTATTAGGTTTTTATGATAAAGAAGTATATACTTATGTAACAAGAGAAACCATATTATTAACAATAATAGGAATTGCACTAGGATTAATTGGAGGCTATTTCTTAAATTACTTTATAATTGGTACTTGTGAGATAAATATGCTTAGATTTGCAAAAGTTATACATCCATTAAGTTATTTATATGCTATTTTAATTACAGTTGCTTTTACGATTATAGTAAATGTAATTACCTATTTTGCATTAAAGAAAATAGATATGATTAGTAGTTTAAAGAGTGTAGAATAAACTTTAGGGATTTTGGGGTCGTTCCATCGGGATTTTGGGACAGTCCTTAAATCCCTTTTCTTGTAGTTTGCAAAAAGAAATGCCCCGTCACAGCGTGGCGGGGGATAAAGATTTAAAAGAGATGAGTTTAGAGTAATGCAATAGTGCATTACAGAAGTTAGAATGTAATTGTTTGGATCCACTGGAATAATTCAGTAAGAAGTCTTCCAGCTTCTGCGAACATTGCTGAGAGGCTATCTGCTGCACCAGCCCAGTTCAGTGTAAAAAACTGAATAAAAGCTTTAAGTAGAGTAAATGCTACTCTCAGTAAGTATTCATAAAATACGAGAATTCCTTCACAGAGCTGGAAAAAGACAGGGCATTTTCCAGAAATTTCAGGACAGAATTCAACAACTAGCATTGCCAACAGAGCCAATACTAGGTTAAACGTCATTGCCCTTGAAAAGCTGGATATAGCATGATCGATGCTACGACAAACTGCTTTTGCAGTTGCTTTCCGTGCTTGCTCTGTTCCAAAATGTTCCTTCCACCAAGATTTTAACCGATCTATCGGTGTTGGCTTGTAAGTAATTTTGGGAAGCACAGAAGCAGGTCTTGCCTTAGTTGTTCCTGGGTTAACAGTTGCATTCTTCATCATTTTGTTTGTCATAATATTTCTCCTTTTCTTATCGAGTTGCAAAGTATCAATTGATACGATACAAAGCAACAGTTTTTTAGTCACTTTTTATTATACCATAATTATGTTAATTATTCAAGATATATGCTTAGTTAGAGCATATTCAGAAGAATCAGCAAAAAGATTTAATAATTTAATAAAGCTAGAAAACTATAAAAAAATATGATATATTTAATAAGATAATTGTCGAAAAAGGAGAAAAATGTGAAAGAAAAAACAAAAGAAATATTAAATAAGCTTATAAATTCTAGTTTTTTCATTATCATACTTGCAATTTTTATAATATTAAAAACTATATTATTTTATAAAAGTACAGTATGTATAAATGAAAAAATTGATATAAAAACAATACAAAGTAGTATAATATATATTTTATCTTTATTTGGAATATTAGCTTTATTACCTAAAAAAGGAAGAAATATAGGGGGAATAGTTCTAGATACAGTAATAAGCATAATTTTATTTGCAGACAATATTTATTACACTTATTCAAGTAATGTACTATCAGTATTACAAATAACTAATCTACAATATGGCGAAGAAATAATGTCAACATTACCAATGTTATTAAAATTACACCAGATACTTTATTTTATAGATATATTACTTCTTGTGATTTTATTTGTATCAAAATTTGTAAAAATAGAAAAAGGGGAAAAAAGCAAACTACAATATATTGTTAGTAGAACATTAATTGGATTATTTGCGATATATGTATTTATTACATCAGCAATAGCGGGAAATGAAAAAGCTTTAGAAGACCCATATAATAGGGATACACAAATAAAGAAGGCAACAATTTATGGATATCATATATCAGATATATTAAATGCTATTGATGGCTCAAAACAGGCAAAATATAGAAATAAGACAGAAGTAATGGATGCATATAATTCTTTAAAAGAAGAATATAACCAAGAATATGAAGAAAGCTATCTAGATATTGCAGGTTCAATGGAAGGAAAAAATGTAATAGTTCTTCAATTAGAATCTATGCAAGAATTTGTCTTAAATAAAACTATAAATGATAAAGAAATAACACCAAACCTAAACAAATTTATAAACGAAAATATAAGACTTTCTAATATGTATATGCAAAGCTATTCTACAACTGCAGATTCAGAATTTTCTACTATTACATCATTATATCCGGTAGAGAATGGAATGGCATATAGTAGATATTATAAAAATACATATGATGATATCTTCAAAATGTTTCATCAAAAGAATTATACAACTTCATATATGCATGGAAACTATGGATATTTTTGGAATAGAACTAATGTATATAACAATATGGAAGTTGATCATGTAGAATTAAAAGATGCTTTTGCAGATACTTCGGAAGATGTAATGGGCTATTTGTCAGATGAATTATTATACAGACAAGCTGTAGAAAAATTATCAAATTATGATGCACCATTTATATCATATATTGTTGCAGCTTCATCACATACTGGTTTTACATTGGATGGATTGCAAGATAGAAGTAAAGTTAGCATAGATGTTGGAAAATATAAAGATACTTTCTTTGGAAATTATTTAGAATCAGCCAATTACGCAGATTATGCATTTGGTATATTTATAGATGAACTAAAAAAAGCTGATTTATATGATGATACTGTAATAATTTTATATGGCGACCACAATGGACTAGATATGTATAATAACGAAATGATAGAGTTTTTAAGTGAATTAGATGGAAATGTTACAGATGTAGATATAAAATTAAATTATATTAGAGTGTTAGCGGGGATGAGAATTCCAGGAATTAGCAATTTAAGAATAGATAAACCTGTTAGTAAATTAGACATAAAACCAACACTTGCATATCTATGTAACTTAGATTCAGGAGTATCTTTAGGAACAAATATGTTAGCTAAAAAAGATTTTATATGTTTAAATAACGAAAGAATCGTTACAGCTGACTTTTACTATGATGAATTATGGTTTAATATACAAACAGGAGAAATAGTAGAGGAAAATGAACAACTAAAAAAATATTATGATTATATGAAAAGGGAACTAGATATATCAAAATCTATAGTTTTAGAAGACTTGTTAAGATAAGGTGATAAAATATGAAAATATTGATTGGAACGAAAAATAAAGGAAAAATAGAAGGTGCCAAAAGGGCATTCGAAAAGTACTTTAAAGATGTTACAATAGAGGGAATAAGTGTAGAATCAGAGGTTGCTGACCAGCCAGTAAATGATGAAATATTACAAGGTGCAAAAAACAGAGTAAAGAACTTAAAAAAATATGCAGAAGAAAATATGATAGAAGCAGATTTTTTTGTAGCAATGGAATCTGGAATAACAGATAAGTTTGGAACATGGTTAAATTTAACAACAGTATATATCGAAAATAAAGCTGAAGAAGGAGCTGTTGGGTTTGGTCCTGCATATCCAATTCCAGATAGATACATAGATGAAATAAGGAAAAAAGAATTAAGCTATGTGCTTGCAAAACTTTTCGAAAGTAAAGAGCTTAAAGCTCCACAAGGTGGAATATTTCAACTAAGCCATGGACAAGTAACTAGGATAGATTTAGCAGAGCAAGCATTTTTAATGGCACTAACATGTTTTATTAATGGGGGGATTTGGAAATAAGATGAACTTTTTTGAAAACAATAGTAAACTAGAGCCACATAAGATTTTGGTAAATTTTATTAAGAATAATCCAAGTATAAAAACAGCAATTGATTTAGGGTGTGGCGCAGGGCGAGATACTAAATTTTTAGTACAAAACGATATAGCTGTAACTGCTATCGATAGAATTGATGTAACGAAATTTTTGTATAAAGATTTAACAGAAGAAGAAAAAGCAAGATTAAATTTTGTGCAGGCTAAATTTTCTGAGGTGCATTTACCAAAAACAGATTTAATTATTTCATATGAGGTTTTACCTTTTTGTAATAAAGAAGCATTAGGTAAGTTGCTAGATAAAATAAAAGATTCTTTAAATGAAAATGGATATTTCTTATGTAATTTCTTCGGAAAGAATGATTCATGGTTTGGAAATGATAAAATTCAGTTTTATGAAAAGGAAGAAATAGAAGATTTATTAAAAGATTTTAAAATATTAAAATTAAATGAGATTGAAAGAGATGGAGAATCTGCAATGCATCAAATTAAACATTGGCATGTATTTTGGATAATTGCAAAAAAAGAAGAACAGAAAGGGTGAATAAAATGAAAAAAATAATAGGACTTGTACCAGCATCTAATAATTTATTTAAGACAGACTTGGTATATGAAGATAAATATTATTTTATAAATAATTATATAGAAAGAATAAATGAAGCTGGAGCAATTGTTAGTGGGGTATTACCTTGTAGTGCATATGTTGATGAAGAAACCTTAAGTTTATATGATGCATTCATATTGTCAGGTGGTGGAAAAATACATCCATACCATCTACAAGTAGTCGATTATGCAGTAAAAAATAATAAGCCATTATTAGGAATTTGTATGGGAATGCAAACTTTAGCTATATATTTTTTGCTATGCAAAGAAAAGAAAGAACGAAATTATGAAGGCAGTATTATAGAGTTATTTGAAGATTTAAGAAAAAATAAATATGATTTTACAGAGCCTGTAGAAGGACATAGAAATGCAGACTTAACAAGAGATAATATAGAAGATATAAAGCATAAGGTAATATTGGATAAAAACAGTATATTATATAATTTATATAAAGAAGAAGTGTTAAATATGCCAAGTATTCATAGATATAGAATTCCACAAGTAGAAGAACCATTAAAAGTAGTAGGAAGGGTAGAAGATGGTACTATAGAAGTTATAGAATATAATGATAGGATATTTGGAGTGCAATTTCATCCAGAAAATGAAAGCATAAATAATTGTATTTTTAAATATATTATAAGTAAATGTTAAATAAGAACTAGATAAATTATAATTAATATATAAGAAAGGAATGAGATTATACATGAAAGTATTATTAATTAATGGAAGTTCAAGAAAAGAATGTACATATACTGCATTAAGTAAGGTGGCAGAAAGCTTAAATGAAGAAGGAATAGAAACTGAAATTATAAATTTAGGTGGAACTCCTGTAAGAGATTGTATTGGATGTGGAATGTGTGCTAAAAATGGAAATGCTAGATGTGTATTTAATGATGATATCGTAAATACAATAATAGAAAAAGCTGAAGAAAGTGATGGTTTTGTATTTGGTACACCAGTTTATTATGCACATCCATCAGGAAGAATTTTATCTGTTTTAGATAGAGCCTTCTATGCAGGCAAAAAAGCTTTTGAATTTAAGCCAGGTGCAAGTATTATAAGTGCTAGAAGAGGTGGAACAGTTGCTTCTTTTGATGTACTTAACAAATATTTTACAATTAGTCAAATGCCAATAGTTTCTTCTACATACTGGAACAATGTACATGGAAATAATAAAGAAGAAGTTGTACAAGATTTAGAAGGTATGCAAACAATGTATAATTTAGGAAAAAATATGGCATGGATTTTAAAATGTATAGAGATTGGAAAGCAAAATAATATTAATCAACCAGTAAACACAACTGTTAAAACTAATTTTATAAGGTAAAATCCTTGAAATTTAGCTCAAAATATGTTAACATAAATGAATGAAAAAGGATGTTGATGTAATTTGAGTATGGAAGCAAAAACTGTAGAATACTGTTTTGATTCTAAAATATATTCTGGTGAAGCTATAAAAAGAAAAATAGAACAAATAAAAAGAGATTTTAGTAGAATTTCTAATAAACCAGTAGAAGTGAGAGTAGAACTTAACGAGCTAGGAATGTATGTTTTAACTTTTAGATTTTACGCAAAACGAAATATTGCTAAAATGAAACCAGAAAAAATAACTAAATTATATATAGAATCATTAGGAGAATATTCGAATGGTTATATAAATAAATTGATTGGGAATAAAGATAGCGAATATATAAGAAAATTAAAAAATAGAGATAAAGAGCATAAACAATTGCAGAAAAGACTTAAAGAACAAAACAAAAAGAAAACATATGCAAGAGTAGAATATGTAAAAGAGGATAAAAAGAATGAAAAAACGAAAACAGAACCTGTAAAGCAAAGACAATATAATAATTACAATAAAAAAGCAGAAATAAAAACAAAGCAGGAATCAGTAAAAAGAGTACCTCATATAGAGTATTTACACAGAGAAGAGGAAGAAAAAAAGTTTACAGAAAGATTGAATGAATATTTGCAAATGTTAAAAAATGTTAAGGCTCCTAAATTAGAACGTAAAAATAAAATTAAGGTAAAAAACAAAGTAGAGAAGAAGAAAATTCAATATGAGCAAAACATAAGAAAACGAGCAAATTATGATAGCTATAAAAAACATAATAAGAAAGAACAACAAATTGGAGAAAAACATTATTGGAGTGACAATTATATTCCAAAGGAATATGGTAAATATAGAGAAACAAAAAAATTTAAACCATTATAAAATCGGGAGTTTGGGATGTTCCTTGCAGGGATTTGGGGACGTTTCTCAAATCCCGATTTTTGTTGTTCTAATAAAATGAGTATTGGTAATTTATTAGACAGGGAAAAAAGACTGTCCCCAAATCCCTACCAAAATCCCTATAAATGTGTTACTCTTGCTTTAATTTCTTTTGTCTTACCGACATTCCAGAAGTTTTCGCCTAAATAACCACAAGTTCTTCTTGTTACATTCATTTTACTTTGGTCTTTATTACCACAATTTGGGCATTCCCATTCGTTATCATCATTTATAATTATTTCTCCATCAAATCCACATACCTGGCAATAGTCAGATTTTGTATTAAATTCTGCATATTGAATATTATCATATATAAATTTAACAACTTCTTCTAAAGCCTTTAAATTATTTTGCATATTTGGTACTTCAACATAAGATATCGCACCACCACTAGAAATTGGTTGGAATTCACTTTCAAATTTTAATTTAGAGAAAGCATCAATTTTCTCTCTAACATCTACATGGTATGAATTTGTATAATAACCCTTATCTGTAATATCTTTAATATCTCCAAACTTTTCTTTATCAATTCTAGCAAATCTATAACATAAACTTTCTGCAGGGGTTCCATATAAAGCAAAACCAATTCCTGTTTTTTGTTTCCATTCTGAAACTTTAGATTTTAAATGATTCATAACTCTTAATGCAAATTCTTTTCCAATAGGATCAGTATGTGATACACCTTTCATTAATTTTGTAAGCTCATATAATCCAATATATCCTAGAGAAATTGAAGAATAACCACCATGTAATAGTTTATCAATTTTTTCACCTTTTTTAAGTCTTGCTATTGCACCATATTGCCAATGAATAGGACTAATGTCAGATAAAGTACCTTCTAATGCATGATGTCTGCACATTAATGCTTCATAACATAAATCTAATCTTTCATCAAACAATTTCCAGAACTTATCTTCATTGCCATTTGCAATAATTCCTATTTGAGGTAAGTTGATACTTACAACACCTTGATTAAATCTTCCTTCAAATTTATAATTTCCGTTTTCATCTTTCCAAGGAGCTAAGAAACTTCTGCAACCCATTGGACTAAATACATTGCCTTCATAGTTTTCTCTCATTTTCTTAGCAGAAATATAGTCTGGGTACATTCTTTTTGCAGAGCATTTTACAGCAAGTTTCGTAAGATAATCATATTTTCCACCTTTTAAGCAGTTATGTTCATCTAAGACATAGACAAGTTTAGGAAATGCAGGTGTAACATAAACACCAACTTCATTTTTTACTCCTTGAATTCTTTGGTTTAGAATTTCTTCTATTATCATGGCATTTTCTTCTATATAAGGGTCATCTTTTTTTAGATTTAAGAATAGTGTTACAAAAGGGGTTTGTCCATTTGTAGTCATTAATGTATTTATTTGATATTGAATTGTTTGAACACCAGATCTTAATTCTTCTTCTACACCAATTCTAACAATCTTTTCTATTTCTTTATCTGATAATGTATCTCCAAATGCAACTTTATATTTTTCTTTTAATTTATCGTGTGATTTTCTTAAATATTTTCCTAAATGGCTCATATCAAGAGATTGACCACCATATTGATTACTTGCGACAACTGCAATTATTTGGGTCATTATAATACAAGCTACTCTAAAGCTTTTTGGTTCTTCTATTAATTTACCATTCATAACAGTACCATTTTCTAACATATCTTTTATATTAACTAAACAACAATTATGTATTGGCTGTATGAAATAATCCATGTCGTGAAAGTGTAAAATTCCTTCTTTATGAGCATCAACTATTTTCTTTGGTAACAAAATTCTTTGTGTTAAATCTCTAGAAACTTCACCAGCAATATAGTCACGTTGTGTTGAAGCTAACATTGTATTTTTATTAGAATTTTCTTCTTTTAATTCTTTATTTTCATTTCTAATAATTGATAAAATTGTTTTATCTGTTGTATTTGTTTTTGGAACTATTGTTTTTGGCTCTTTTGTTTTTACTGTGTTCATTTTTTACCCCCTGTTATGTTTAAAAGATTTGTTATATATGGTATAATCATATAGGTAAAAAATGAGATAGTAAATATACAAAATTTAAATTCCGACAAAATTTTTACATATCCTGAATGTTCGTAAAAAAATATGTGGGGTGAGGACGTGAGAGTTCGTGATAAAACGAAGAAAAAAATTGCAAGTTCACTAATGAATTTAGTCGAAAAGAAGCCTATAGATAAAATTACGATTACTGATATAACTGTAAATTGTGATATATCAAGACAAGTTTTTTATAGGTATTTTTTAGATAAAAAGGATTTAATTAATTGGATATATGAAGAAGACTGTGGTTCTGTAATTTATACTGGCGAAGAAAAATTTAGCATAAAAAGTTGGTTAAAATATATTATAGATATTTTAGCAGAGAAAAAGAATTTTTATATGCATGCTATAAAAGATGATTCTAGTAAAGCATTTGAAACGTTAATTTTAAATAAAACAAGATTTTATTTAAAAAAGCTTATAAAACACAAAACTGCAACTGAGCTTACAAAACAATTAGAATTTCTAGTGGAAATGACTGCAAGAGCTTTAATTGATATGATTATTTTGGAAATAGAAAGCGAAATGCCTGTAAAAAAAGAAATTTTATTAGATTGGCTTATGAATGGAATCTCAAAAGAAATATCGGATTTAGTAGAAGATTATGAAGTTCCTATGACTGTGGTAAAAAGGTGGAAAATGTAATAATATTGCGGAAAAAATTAGATTGTTAGCATTGACAAACAATGGCAAATATAATACAATATGTATGTGCAATTTAAAAGTTGCACATATTAAATGTATAAAAGTTAGCGTAAGCTAACAAAAACGAATAGTATAAAAAATTATTAATAAGAAGAATAAATATAAAGGAGTTATTAAAATGAGCGAAACATTATTAGAAATAAAAAATTTACATGCAAAAGCAGGAGATAAAGAAATAATAAAAGGATTAGACCTAAAAATAAATAAAGGTGAAGTACATGTAATTATGGGACCAAATGGTGCTGGTAAATCTACACTATCTAATGTAATATTAGCAAATCCAGAATATACACAAACAGAAGGAGATATTATATTAGACGGTGAAAACATAAATGGACTAAAAACGGATGAAAGAGCGAGAAAAGGAATATTTATGTCATTCCAATCACCAAAAGAAATTCCAGGAGTTAGTGTAACAAACTTCTTAAAATATGCAAAAATTGCAACAAC
>ENA-OUQW01001452-OUQW01001452.1-human-gut-metagenome-genome-assembly--contig:-NODE-1452-length-24209-cov-7.784673_pt1 | contig 24209 bp, 20 predicted proteins | sample MGYA00248464_ERZ548849 | MGnify/ENA primary metagenome ERZ548849 (study PRJEB26491, sample SAMN04978193) | human gut metagenome | host: Homo sapiens | study: EMG produced TPA metagenomics assembly of... | reverse complement strand
TTATCCAGATAAGCATCGAAGATGCGGTTTTGCGCATGGGGTTCTGAATAGTTACTTATAATTTTTAGTTGAAATAGAAGATACAAAATGATATACTTGTCACGTCAAAATTATATTTAAGAAAGCAGAGGTGAATTTGCATGGACAGTTGCGATAGTACAGGACGAAGTACAATGTACGGTGCGATAAATGTAATAGCGAAAGTGTGGCTGTCTATGGAGATTGACTAGCTGCATTTCTTGTTGTTGTGTCTTTTATAACACCGTATCAGAAGAGTCCTTACATCACAGCAGGTAACTTGTTGGTCTGCTTTGGAATTCTGAAGCGGTGTTTTTTTGCGCCCTTTTGTGGGATGCATAGAGATTTGGAGGCAGCAATGACAGAAAGAATGATGAAAAGACCGGAATATGTAGATGAACTGATCAGAATTATCAGAAGTAATTTACCTAAGGAAGAATTACTGGATAAATTATCCGATTATCATGATAATGATATCGCAGAGGCTTTGGACAGCCTGACAGCATCAGAAAGAAAAAGACTGTATTCAGTACTGGGAGTACAGAGAATCGCACAGATTTTTGCTTATCTGGATGATGCAGAACCTTATTTCAAAGAGATTTCACTGGAGAATGCGGCAAAGGTAGTTTCAGAGATGGACTCCGATGATGCAGTAGATGCTCTGGAGGATATGGATGACAGAACGAAGCATCAGATCGTGAACATGTTGGATCAGGATGCAGTGAAGGATGTGAAGCTTCTTCTTTCCTATGAAGATGTGGAAATCGGTAGCTGCATGACCACGAACTTTATCGTGATTCATAACAATCTGACCATTCGACAGGCTATGCGGGAGCTGGTCAATCAGGCAGGAGAAAATGACAACATTTCTACCATATATGTTATAGATGATGAAGATAAATTCTACGGTGCTATCGAATTGCAGAAGCTGATTGTTGCCAGGGAGCATGAGGATCTGGAAGACATCATCAGCCGTTCTTACCCTTATGTGCTTGACCATGAGAAGATCAGTGACTGTATCGAGAAAATCAAGGATTATGCAGAGGACTCCATTCCTGTATTGCTGGAAGATGGTACAATTGCCGGTATTATTACCGCTCAGGATATTGTAGAAGTAGTAGATGACGAAATGGGCGATGATTATGCAAAGCTCGGTGGTCTGACCGCAGAGGAAGATCTGGAGGAAAAGACTACAGAAAGTGTGAAGAAGCGTCTGCCCTGGCTGATTATTCTGCTGTTCCTTGGAATGGGAGTATCTACAGTAGTAGGTATGTTTGAATCAGTAGTAGCAGTACTTCCGATTGTCATGTGCTTCCAGTCTTTGATCCTTGATATGGCAGGTAACGTAGGAACACAGTCACTGGCAGTTACAATCCGTGTTCTGATGGATGAGAACCTGACGGGCACACAGAAGTTTAAGCTGGTAGCCAAGGAAATGAAAGTAGGATTCTTTAATGGCTTCATTCTGGGCGTTATGGCATTTCTGTTCCTTGGAATGTACATCCATTTCCTGAAGCAGTATTCACTGGGATATTCCCTGCTGGTATCAGGATGTGTCGGCGTTGCACTGATCGGAGCCATGGTTGTATCAAGCATGGTAGGAACCCTGATTCCCATGTTTTTCAAAAAGATTAAAGTAGATCCTGCAGTAGCATCCGGTCCATTGATTACAACAGTCAATGACCTGGTAGCCATTGTTGTATACTATGGACTGGCAATGGTTGTTCTGATTGATATGATTCATTTAGCCTAGTACTTGCTTTTGCATAATGCATGGTGTAACATATTTCTAAAAGAATGGAAAGGCATGGTAATCACATGAAACTCGACAGAAATAAAGCCGGTAAAGCTTTTAGAAACTATGTTGCACAATATAATGCTCAGGATGAGAAGGTCAAGTTGAAGATTGACCATACTTATCGTGTCGCAGCTCTGTGTGAACAGATCGCACAGAGCATTTCTTTATCCTCAGATGATGTGGATATTGCATGGTTTAGCGGATTGCTTCATGATGTGGGGCGTTTTGAGCAGCTGCGCCGGTTTGGAACATTTAATGATGCACAGTCTATAGACCATGCAATGTATGGCGCAGAGATACTTTTTGACCAGGAGAAGATATGGGACTATATTGATAGAGAAGCAATTACAGAGGATGAGCTGCTTTTTTTGAGAAAAGTCATTTCATGCCACAGCGCATATCGTGTACCGCAGGATTATACTGACAGAGAGAAGCAGTTTGCAGATATCCTGAGAGATGCAGATAAGATAGATATTTTAAAGGTCAATGTGGATGTTCCTCTGGAGGAAATCTATAATGTGACAAGTAAAGATCTGGCGAATGCAGAGGTCACACAGGCTGTAATGGACAGCTTTGCCAAGAAGCACGCGACACTTCGTGCCTTGAAGCAAACTTCCGTAGATCATGTTGTAGGGCATATCTCTCTTGTATATGAGCTGGTATATCCATACAGCGTGAAAGTAGTGGTACAGCAGGGATATCTGGACAAGCTGATGCATTTTCAATCACAGAATCCACATACGATGGAGCAGTTCGCACAGCTTCGTCAGATGATGGACAGTTATATAGCGGACAGATTACAGAGTTAAAAAACAGAGGAGAAGAAGAAATGAGCGATAAAAGAGTAATCAAGGCAGCATTGCTTGGAGCAGGCGTAGTAGGCAGTGGCGTATATGAGCTGGCGCAAATTCTGGCAGAAGATATAGAGTACAAGACGGGCGCTGCATTAGAGATCAAGAAAGTACTGGTCAGAAACCTGAATAAGAAGCGTGAAGGGATTGCAGAGGAGATTCTGACTGATAACTGGAAGGATATTGTGGAAGACCCTGAGATAGACATTGTAATTGAGTTAATGGGTGGAATAGAGCCGGCAAGAACTTACATATTAGAAGCGATTGCTGCCGGTAAGCAGGTAGTTACGGCGAACAAGGATTTACTTGCAGAAGACGGAAGAGAGCTGCTGGAAGCATCTGATGCAGCAGGAACGGATCTGCTCTTTGAGGCAAGTGTAGGTGGTGCAATCCCTATTATCCGTCCTTTGAAACAAAGCATGGCAGGGGACAATATCACAGAGATTATGGGTATTGTGAATGGTACTACCAATTATATCCTGACGAAGATGTCTGAAAAAGGCATGAGCTACGAAGATGCCCTCAGACAGGCAACAGAGCTTGGGTATGCAGAATCTGACCCGACAGCGGATGTAGAAGGCTATGATGCAGGCAGGAAGATTGCCATTATGGCATCCCTGGCTTTTCATTCCAGAGTGACTTTTTCACAGGTATATACAGAAGGTATTACGAAGATCACAGCAGAAGATATCCGTTATGCGAAAGAATTCGGCTATGTAATCAAGCTTCTTGGCGTAGCCAGACATGGAGAAGATGGAATAGAGGTAAAAGTACATCCCATGCTGATTAATGAGAATCATCCGCTGGCAACAGTCAGAGATTCCTTCAATGCAGTATTTGTACATGGACAGGCAATGGATGATGCCATGTTTATGGGACGTGGTGCAGGTAAGATGCCAACAGCAAGCGCTGTTATGGGGGATGTGATTGATTCCATGCGCAATATCATGCATCACTCCTCAGGAAGAATCGGCTGTGGATGTTACAGACAGATTCCAGTAAAACATATTAAAGATACCTGTTCCAAATTCTTTATGCGTATCCAGGCTGCTGACCGTACAGGAGCACTTGCCAATATCGCCAGTGTATTGGGTAACAATAACGTAAGTATTGCCCAGGTAGTGCAGAAGAGCCGTAAAGATGGCGTGGCAGAGCTGGTAATCATCACAGATGAAGTAGAAGAGAGACATTTCAATGATGCATTGGTAGTATTTCAGGGTATGTCTGATGTGAAAGAGGTATCAGGCGTGATTCGCGTGTACTAATCATATAAAGTATGAAAATACGAAGGGGGATATAGAATATGGGGCAGTCCAAAATAACTGTCAGACCTGACCGGGTTACAGGACAATTAGGTGATTTATATGGAATTTTCTTTGAAGATCTGAATCATGCAGCAGATGGTGGATTATATGCAGAGATGGTGCAGAACAGAAGCTTTGAGTTCTGCGCTGTAGATAACCCGTCCTACCATCCGCTTATGGCATGGGAGAAGATCGAGAAGAAATACAGCAGAATGCAGTGGTGGATACAGGATTCCCATCCTTACAGCAGACGTAATCCTCACTATCTTGTGTGTGAAATATTTGAGACAGGAATGGGAGCCGGTGTCAGAAATACGGGCTTTACCCCTGGAATGTATCTGCAAAAAGGAGAAAAATACCGCTTTTCCTGTCTGGCTGCTACAGACGGAAGAGGAGAGCTGCCACTTAGGATCGTCTTGGAAAATGATGAGGGCAGGAATCTTGGACAGGCAGATATTGTGGTATCTAATGGAACTGTGTGGAATCATTATGAAGCAGAGATTACAGCGCAGGAGATTACTACGGCTGGCAATCTGTCAATCTATATAGAAGCAGTGGGCAGATTGTATCTGGATATGGTCTCCTTATTCCCTCAAAAGACATTCATGCAGCAAAGAAATGGATTAAGAGCTGATATTGCCACTTTGCTGGCAGATTTAAAGCCGCGGTTTATGAGATTCCCCGGTGGCTGTCTTGTACATGACGGTTCTATTAATGCAGAGGACAGGGATTCCCTTTATCGCTGGAAGAATACAATCGGTGTCTTGGAAGAGCGCCCGGCAAGAAGGAATAACTGGGGCTATAACCAGACTCTTGGATTGGGATATTATGAGTATTTCTGTTTCTGTGAAGAGATAGGAGCGAAGCCCTTACCAGTACTTCCGGCAGGATATGATCCACATCACCAGCGAAAAGTGCCTTTTGACCAGTTGGATGAATGGATTCAGGAAGCACTGGATCTGATTTCTTTTGCCAATGATGATGCATCTGCACAATGGGGCAGGATACGTTGTGAATTAGGGCATCCTGAACCCTTTGGACTGGAATATATAGGAATTGGCAATGAAGAAGTCGGAGAAGGCTTCTTTGAAAGATATCCCTATTTCCATAAGGCAATCAAGGAGAAATATCCTGATATTCAGATCATTGCCAGCAGTGGGCCTTTTGCGGCAGGCGGAGAGTATGAGAAGGGCTGGAATTGTGCCAGAAGAAATCATGCAGATCTGGTAGACGAGCATTATTATATGGCGCCGGAGTGGTTCCTTGCCAACCATCATAGATATGATTCATTCGATGAGAATGGTCCGAAGGTATTTCTTGGAGAATATGCAAGCTGGGGTAATACCTGGTATAATGCCCTTACAGAGGCATCCTATATGACAGGTATGGAGCGTAACAGTGAGAAGGTTGGATTGGCGTGTTATGCACCATTGTTGTGTAATGTGAATTACATTAACTGGAAGCCTGATATGATCTGGTTTGATAATCATCAGGCATACGGAACAGCCAACTATTATGTACAGAAGCTTTTCATGAATCATCAGGGAGATGACAGGATTGAGCTGGAAATGACAGGGATAGACGACAGTGTAACGATACAGGATGATCCCAAAGGCGGTTTTGGACTTAGAACAGAACCTGACACGGTTGTCAGATATTCTCAGATCATGATTGAAGATATACAGAATGGTACAATCTGGAAGGACTCTGAGGTATATTTCGTAGGAGATAACGTAGAACAGTACATATCGGCTGATCCTGATGCCAGAGTGGTGACAGAGGATATTTTGCTGCATACAGTAGAATCTGACCATTATATCATTACAGTAAAAGGTGAAATGCTGTATGGCAGACGGGGCTTTATGCTTCAATATGGGAACCGGGATGAGAAGAACCGTTATCAGTGGGAGATTGGCGGCTGGCAGAACATGGACAGTGCATTGACACAGGATATTGCCGGACGTAATTCCTGTCTTACCCAGTCTTCCTTTACTGTAGCAGCTGACAGGGAATATGAACTGAAGCTGGAGATAGAGGGCAGACATTTAAGGGCATATATTGACGGCGAACTCATTCATGAGATACATCATGCCCCTGTAAAGATAGAACCTCTCTATACAGCTGCATCTATTGACCGCCAGTCAGGAGATGTGATTGTAAAGCTGGTTAATGTGCAGAAGAGACCGATAGATACAGTGCTTCATATGGAAGGCATCGAACAGGCAAAAGGAACTGCCTATATTATGTCAGGATTTGCCCTGAAAGATGAGAACTCCTTTGCAGAACCATTGAAAGTATCTCCAAGGGAGGAAGAAATTCAGCTTACGCAAGGCTGCTGTTCCTGTCATATTGATGGAGAGTCTGTGCAGGTTCTGAGATTTCAAAAATCATAATTTCCGATAAGAAGAAAAACCAAATAAAGTAATATCGCTTGCCGCCTTGGCAAGCTCCTCAAGAGAGACACTGTTGTCAGAATGAAACCATTCAATGTACATGGATACAATGCCGGATGCTACGTATTCGGCATAAAGTCCCAGCAGATTATTCTGTGCATTGATTTTTGGAGCATATCTTTCCAACAGTGTCTTTTTGATTGTATTTTTCACCTTTATAAGCAGAAAATCATAATTATTAGAGAATATGAGACTTCGATATAATTCAAAATCATCATTGATGATCTGGTTTAGACTGCAAAAAAGCGCATAAGCATCAAAATCAGAGGAACGAAAGTCATAATCACGGATAATGGCAAGCAGCTTCTCTACAATTTCATCCTCGATTTTATCCAGAATGTCATCAATTCCGGAGTAATAGCTATAGAAGGTTTTACGGTTAATATCTGCCTTATCAGACAGCTCTTTTACCGTAATCTGGGATAGTTCTTTCTCAGAGAGCAGAGAAATGAGGGCATTACGTATATTTTTCTGTGTGCGCTGTACGCGGCGGTCTGTGGGGTTGGAAATCATGTAAAGTCTCCTTTTTTAATACATAACACGGTATAGATAAGTAACACATGTGTATAAAATGTATATTATGTAACATTGCCATGCATTTTGACCGTTGTCAGTAGAAATAATAGAAATTATAATACAGACAGAAACAAAAAGCAACAAGTGTTACATTTTACAGGAAGGTTTGGTATAGGAAATGAAAGAGTTTGTTATTTCAACGGATTCAACAGCCAGTTTGCCAGAGGATTATCTGAAGGAAAACAATATTGCGATACATCCATTACATTATTATATAGATGAAGAGGAATTCGGTAAGGACATTGGAAAAGAATTAACGGATAAGGAATTCTACCAGAAGATCCGTGAGGGCAAGATGCCTACCACAAGTGCGACCAATCCCGAATATATTATGAAGGTTATGAAGGAACAGTTGGATGCAGGGTTCGATATTCTTCATATTGGATTTTCTTCAGGAATCAGCAGCAGTTATAATAATGCAGCAATGTGTGGCAGAGAATTACAGGAAGAGTATCCGGATCGTAAGATTATTGTAATAGATTCCCTGAGTGCAGAGTGTGGACAGGCACTGCTGGTCTACCATGCTGTAGAAATGAAGAAGCAGGGCAAGACAATGGAAGAGATTGCAGAGTGGATTGAGGCGAACAAGCTTCATGTTGTACATCATTTTACAGTAGAAGATCTGTTCCACCTCGTAAGAGGCGGCAGACTTGCCAAATCAACTGCGATTATTGGTACAGCATTAAATATCCAGCCGGTTCTGCATATGGATGATGAAGGCAAGTTATCTAACATAGCCAAGACCAGAGGCAGGAAAAAGGCAATGAAGATGCTGGTTGATACGATCGAACAGAATACAGACGGATGGGAAGTCAATGAAGTATTCATTTCACATTCTGATACACAGGATGAAGCAGCAGAACTGGAGAGTATGGTCAAAGAGAAATACCCGGATGCCAAGACCATGATTCTTTCAATCAGCCCCACAGTCGGAGCGCATACAGGTGTAGGTACACTGGTGGTATCCTATTTTGGAAATAAAAGATAGCAATAAAAAAGTCACGCGAAAAACGTGACTTTTTTGTTGCTCATTTGTCTATTCTTTATAATTCTTAGCGACATATGCTGCAATATCTTTGTTATCAGCATCCAGACGGCAGCCAATGATATAAGTACCTTCATCATTTGTGCATCGGATGATTGTAGCGGACTGTTCACTCTGACCCTCCAGCGGGAATGCCTTTAAATGCAATGTGATGTGTTTACCCTTGGATTCCATAAAGATTCTTTCCGGGGATTTGAAAGCAAATCCACCACCACTGATATTGAGCATCTGTGCGTCAATAGTCTGATTGCTGTCAGTAAATGTTACCGTACACAGATTATGGATTGGCATTCTGGCATATTTACATCTGTTCATAACAGAAGGGGTGGTATTTACGGTAATCTGGTATGTACCGGCTGGGCTGTTCTTTGGAATAGAAACCTGTGCCTGTTCCCAGTAGTATACTTCATTTGCCACAGAAATCTGCATGCAATAGGTAATTGTTTTATCCTTTAAGTTAAGAGAAGAGGTATTCATGGAAGCAAGAATACCATTATCTATAGTACCACTGACAATACCGTTATATTCACTGGTATGGCCGGCTGCATCCTTTACGAACAGTGCAATGCGCATGCCTTTTGTAACATCCTGGATTCCCATGAAACCGCCGGAACCGAGCTCTTTGACCAAATTATCAACGACTTTTTCAATATTCTCCACATTGACAGAGGTTTCTTCATACTTGCTGAGCATTGTTTTGGTAGTATCTTCTGCATCAGATACACAGTCTGTCATAACACCCATGACTTCTGTGATCAGGGACATATTATCGACCAGATTCTGATTGGAGGATTCTACCTCTTTCATAGCATGGTCGATTGTCTGTATGTTACCGTTAAGCTGTGTAGAATCTGTTGCAATTTGAGTAACATTTTCATTAATTCCAGCCATACTGGTCAGCAGCTCCTGAATTAGGGTCAGCGTCTGGGTAATGGAAGAAGTCATCTTCTCAGAAGTCTCCTGTAAGTTGCCAAGAGCGCCCATAATGCGTTCAGAAGAAGATTTGGTATCTGTGCTCAACTGCCTGATCTGTTCTGCTACAACGGCGAAGCCTCGTCCTGCATCACCGGCTCTTGCAGCTTCAATAGAGGCATTCAGCGCCAGCAGATTCGTCTGTGATGTGATACCGGAAATGGTACTTGTTTCATCCTTTACCATTTGGAATTCATTACTGAAGATTCCAAGAATCTGCTCCACCTGGGAAGAAAGGTCTGCAATGACATTTGTGGTGTCCATGACTTTTACAAGTTCGTGGCTGCTTTCGTCTGCATGCTGTCCCGATTCATTAATCAGTTTGACCATTTCATCAATGAGGGTTACAACGCTTTGTACCTGTGTATTGATGTCAGTTGTCATATCAACAGAAGACATTGTCTTGTCATGCAGTGTATTGTTGTTATCAGACAGCTTGTTCATGCTTTCTACAACAGAGTTGGCACCCTGACGGTTCTCGTCTGCAAGTTCCCTGACAACAGTGACACCATCTACGATGGAATTGCTGGCACCTTTTACCTTATTTACAGTATTCACGACACGTTCAAGATTACCCTGGATAGAACCGGTCAGTGCATCATTGGAGGAAGTAATGTGTTTTACAGACAAAATACAGCCTATATAACAGAGGGTGATTGTACTGATTTCCAGAGGCAGGTCATTGGCATAACCTGCGGGTATTGTTCCCTGAATGTAGAATATAAGGGCACTCAGAAGCAGGACGGCATCATTCAGAACACATATTTTAATAAGAAAAATATAATCATTGAAGAGTACCATCATTGTGATAAGCGGGAAAATATAGATAAATGCAAGATCAAAAGGTGATACGCAGATAGTATAGGCATAGAAAACACCATATCCTATCGCTACGACCTCTTTGTATTTGATCCAGTCGTCACCGTTGAGTTTACACATGATACGTCCAAATAAATAGGGAAGCCATCCAAGAAGGATCATTATGATGAAATTACCTGCTGAGATTCCTTTCCCAATCTGTGGAGCATGGCCTAATGTAATCAGGACAAGCAGGATAATCCATACCATACGGGCCTTTTTGTTGGCGCTTGCTTTAAAATATTTTTCATTGTATTCCATTTCTTTTTTCCTTTCTGCCAATAAATAATATATTTTTATTTTAAAATACAAAATAAAAAAAGTCTATATAGTTAAGAGAAAATAAGTAAAATAAACTATCAATAAATCTCCTATTTACTATATAGGAATTGTATGATAATATGTATTTGTTTTTAATAACGAATTTGACATAATAATATAAGTGCTTTACAATATTGCATGGTTTCATGTATCTATACTGGAATATTCAGTGACAATAAAATAAAGAAGAAAGGTTTGGTAAAGTGATGATTACTTTAAAAAATGTATCCAAAACCTACGAGACCAAGGATGGTACAGTGCATGCATTACAGGATGTAAGCCTTACAATCAATAAAGGCGATATTTTTGGTATCATTGGTATGAGTGGTGCCGGTAAGAGTACGTTAGTCAGATGCTTGAATTTTCTGGAACGTCCAACCTCCGGTACTGTAGAGATAGAGGGTAAGGATCTGTCGGCTTTGAGCGAGAAGGAACTGCGTATGGAGCGCAGAGGCATTGCAATGATTTTTCAGCATTTTAATCTGTTGATGCAGAAGAATGTTATGGATAATGTCTGCTTCCCATTGAGAATCGCGGGAGTTTCCAAGGCTGATGCAAGGAAGAGAGCCAAAGAGCTTTTGGAGATTGTAGGACTCTCAGATAAAGCCAAGGCTTATCCGATACAGCTTTCCGGTGGACAGAAGCAGAGAGTGGCAATCGCAAGAGCGCTGGCTTCCAATCCAAAGATTCTGTTATGTGACGAGGCTACCAGTGCCTTGGATCCACAGACGACCAAGTCTATACTGGCATTGTTAAAAGAAATTAACGAGAAATATGGAATTACCATTGTGATTATTACCCATGAAATGGCAGTTGTTAGAGAAATCTGTAACAGAGTAGGCATTGTTGGCGGTGGACATCTGGTAGAGACGGGAGAGGTTCTGGAAGTATTCAGCCATCCACAGTCTAAGGAAGCAAGGGAGCTTGTAATCAGAAGTGCATCCGAGAATGCAGAGCTGGTTGATGAATTACAGACAAAGAACTGCGTGAGAATCGTATTTTCAGCGAACTCATCCTTTGAACCGGTGATTGCCAACATGGTGCTTCGGTTCCGGACACCGGTGAATATCCTCAGGGCAGATACGAAGAATGTCAGTGGTATTGCCCATGGTGAGATGATTCTGGGCTTACCGGAAGATAAGAAAATCAGCCATGAAATGATACAGTATCTGAAAGACAGGAATCTTGCAGTAGAGGAGGTAACTGATTATGTGGGATAAAGCAGTAATCAATATGATTCTGGTAGGAATCGGCGAAACATTATATATGACTCTGGCATCCACGATTATGGGATATGTGTTTGGAATGCCTCTTGGAATTGCACTGGCAGTTACAGATAAGACCGGCATCAGGCCAAATGCAGTAGTTTATAAGATTCTGGATTTTATTTCCAATATTATCAGAAGTATTCCATTCCTGATTCTTCTGATCGTATTGATTCCTTTTACAAGACTGGTCGTAGGTAAGAGCTATGGCTCTACAGCGACAATAGTGCCGCTGGTTGTAGCAGCAACACCTTTTATCGGGCGAATGGTAGAGTCTTCCCTGAAAGAAGTGGATGGTGGTGTCATTGAGGCAGCACAGTCCATGGGAGCAAGTACTTTTACAATTATTTTCAAAGTATTGCTGGTAGAGGCAAGAACATCCATTCTTGTAGGTGCTACTATCGCAATCGGTACAATACTTGGTTATTCTGCCATGGCAGGTACTGTAGGCGGAGGCGGTCTTGGAGATATCGCTATTCGTTACGGATATCATCGTTATCAGGTAGATATTATGGTTGTAACAGTGATTCTGTTGATCGTTCTGGTGCAGATATTCCAGACAATAGGCATGCATATTGCCAATAAGATCGACAGGCGTAAGAGATAACAATCCGCACAGCGGAGGTTATAGATATTTATTATTAATGGAGGAGAAATTATGAAAAAAAGAGTAACAGCAGTCATTTTGACAGCAGCATTAGCTGTAGCATCTTTAGCAGGATGCGGCAACACAGCAACATCTGAACCAGCAGCAGAAGCAACAGGAAGCACAGTCACAGCAGCAACAGAAGCAGCAGAGAGCACATCTACAGAGGATAAGACAATTACAGTAGCAGCAAGTGCTACACCTCATGCAGAGATTCTGGAACAGGCAAAGTCTATTCTTGCAGAGCAGGGATGGGATCTTCAGGTAACAGTATTTGATGATTATGTACAGCCGAACAATGTTGTTGAGAGTGGTGAATTTGATGCCAATTATTTCCAGCACATTCCTTATCTTGACAGCTTCAATGAAGAACATGGTACACACCTTGTAAATGCAGGCGGCATCCATTATGAGCCATTTGGTATCTATCCTGGAACAAAATCCAGCCTGGATGATCTGGAAAGTGGTGATGTTATCGCAGTTCCTAATGATACAACAAACGAAGCAAGAGCATTGCTCTTATTGCAGGATAATGGTATACTGACACTTAAAGACGGTGTTGGTCTGGAAGCAACTGTAAATGATATCGTAGAGAATCCTAAGGATGTTAAGATTCAGGAGCTGGCAGCTGAGCAGGTAGCAAGAGTAAGAGAAGAAGTTGCTTTCGTTGTATTAAACGGTAACTATGCATTACAGGCTGGTCTTTCTGTAGCTAAGGATGCAATCAAATATGAGACTGCTGATTCAGAAGCAGCTAAGACATATGTGAATGTAATTGCAGTAAAAGAAGGCAATGAAAACAGTGAAAAGACAAAGGCTTTAGTAGATGTCCTGAAGTCTGATGCTATCAAGCAGTATATTAACGATACATATGACGGAGCAGTTATTCCATTTAACTAATCAGATATAATATGTATAATCTATACAAAAACCGCAGACACTGATCTTATATTAATGTACTCTCAGAATGCTTCATTTAGAAGACTCCGAGAGTACATATTATAAACGTGGAGGAATCAGCAATGAAAAGAAGAAAACTGACGACTACGCTTGCAGCAGTGCTTGCAGCAGCAATGCTCGTTACCGGATGTGGAGCAGATACAGATCGTAATCCGGATGAAGTAACAACACAGGAACATGATGAAGATACCATGGTTCATCTGGAGAGTCTGGATGAGGTATCGGCTTTGTTTGATGATGTATATGCACAGGTATCAGAGGATATCCTGCCTGCATATCTGGAAACCAGTGAGGTGGATCTGCAGGATATGGATTCTGTGACTTATCAGACAGGCCTGACAGATATTACGGGAATAGAGGGCATTTATATGTCAGAGTCAGGAATTGGCTCAATCGCATATTCTGCGATGTACATCAGGACAAATGATGATGCAGATGTAGACCAGATAAAGAAACGGGTATTTGACAGTGTAGATCCGGCTAAGTGGATCTGTGTAACAGCAGAGAAGGAGATTGCCAATTCCTTTGGAAAAGACATTTTCTTTGTAATGGGAGATTCTGATACGGCAGACAGTGTCTATGAAGCAGCAGTTAAGGCTGCCGAGCAAAGAAACATGACAGTTTCTGATCAGATATTGGAGAAAGAAAATCCTATCTAATTAAAGGAGCAGTTCCTATGCTATTTTCCAGTATTACGTTTCTCTATTTTTTCCTGCCACTGGCGCTTTTGATTTACAAAGTAGTGCCATCCGGAGCGAAGAATTTATGTTTATGTATGATATCCTGTCTTTTTTATGCATGGGGAGAGCCGGCAGGGCTCTTCCTTATGCTGGGGCAGGTTGTATTTGCTTATATTCTGACAGGAATAGCAGACAATAGAAAAGGTACAGTGATAGGCAGAATATCTTATATTCTGTCTGTTTTTGTACCTTTTGTTTTTTTGTTTTATTATAAATACAGTACATTTTTCCTGCATGGAATTATGCCTGATATGCCGGAGATAACATTGCCAATAGGAATTTCATTTTATACATTTCAGCTTGTAAGTTACTGCATTGATGTACATTATGGCAGAGCTGCAAGGCAGAAGAAGCTTGTGAACCTTATTGCGTATGTAACGCTTTTTCCACAATTGATTGCAGGACCTATTGTGCGATATACGCAGATAGAACAGGAGCTGGCAGACAGATATATTTCAGAAGAAGATTTTGCACAGGGAAGTGTCAGATTTGTCATTGGTCTTGCCAAGAAGGTACTTCTGGCTAACGTGCTGGGAGAGTTTACACAGGAGATAGCAGGAATGACAGGAGAATCTGTTATACTGGCATGGCTCTATGCAGCAACAGCAGCCATGCAGATATATTATGATTTCTCAGGATATTCTGATATGGCAATTGGACTTGGCAGAATGTTTGGATTCCATTTTCCGGAGAATTTCAGATATCCCTTTATCGCAGAAAGTGCGACTGTATTCTGGCGGCGGTGGCATATTACATTAGGTTCGTGGTTTCGGGACTACGTATATATTCCACTGGGAGGCAACAGGGCAGGCAAAGCCAAATGGCTCTTAAATATTATGATAGTCTGGTTTCTGACTGGGCTGTGGCATGGAGCGGGCTGGAATTATATCATCTGGGGTGCCGGTTTTGGAATCCTGCTGATTCTGGAGAAATCCATTCACATTACAGTACCTGATACTCCTGTGGCACAGACTATATGGAAGATTGTAAAGCATATGTATATGCTGATTGTTATTGCTGTCAGCTTTCTTATTTTCAAAACAGAAGATATGCATATATTACAGCAGAATCTGATATCCCTGATTCATAGTTCGTCTGTAACAGTCAATACAGAGCTGCATCGGTATGTAATCAGGAACAGGGCGGTATTATTAATCGTTAGCGTTATTGGAACGACTCCATTACCTAAGATGCTGTGGAATTGTTATGTGCAAAGGGCAAAGAAAAGGATTCTTGCGGATATTACCAGTATTATCGGAGTAGTACTGCTTTTGCTATTATGTACTGCATATCTGATAGATGGTTCTTTTAATCCGTTTTTGTATTTCAGATTCTGATATAATTGCTGGAAAAGGAGATGGCATAATGAGAAAATTACAGAAATTATGGATTATTCTGTTCCTTGGAATATTGTTTACAGCTCCTGTTTTGCTTCTGATTATGCCTAAGCAGCAGTATTCAATATCGGAACGCCGTAAATTAAAGACCATGCCGGCTATTACAATGGATGGCATTCTGGATAAATCCTGCATGCAATCCATAGAAGAATACCTGTTGGATCATTTTCCTTTTAGGGAACAACTGCGGCGAATGAAGGCATATTATGCATATGATATTTTACAGCAGAAGGAAAATAATGGAATCTATGTGGCAGGAGGTTGTGCGGGTAAGCTGGAATATCCGCTAAGAGAGTCAGAGATTGCCAAGGCAGCAGACAGGATGCTTAGTCTGAAACAACAGTATTTTCCTGATGCCAGAACGTACTACGCAATCGTACCTGATAAGAACTATTATCAGGCGTCAGCATATGGATACCCGGTTATGGACTATGAGAAGCTGGATAACATACTACAGAAAAAACTGACAGATATGTCACAAATTTCATTGTGGGATACACTGACAATAGAAGATTATTACTGTACAGATACACATTGGAGACAGGAGAGACTACAGCCCGTAGTGGACAGGATCGGGGAGCAGCTTGATTTTTCCATAGATTTATCAACACTCAGGAAAGAGTCGATCTATCCTTTTTATGGCGTATACTATGGACAATCTGCATTGCCACTACAACCGGATACGATATGTTACTATACAGATGAAATCATAGAGAATGTACAGGTGTGGAACCTGGAGGACGATCAGATAGAATCGGTATACAGACCACAGATTACAGAGAAAGAGGGACAGGTAGATCTCTATGACTTTTATCTTGGGGGAGCGTCGCCGGTTCAGGTATTGACATCACCACAGGCACAGACTGACAGAAAGCTGATTATTTTTCGGGATTCTTTTGGAAGTAGTCTTGCACCCTTGCTCTCAGAGGTATACCATGAGATTATATTAATTGATACTCGTTATATTTCAGCATCACGATTGGGAGAGTATGTGGATTTTACAGATGCAGATGTTTTGTTTCTGTACAATACATTATTGCTGAATCATGCAAGTATGTTAAAGGAATAAATAAAAGAAATCAATATTAGAAGTGAAAGGATTGAATGATATGAGATACGGAGCATTAGAAGCTGGTGGCACGAAGATGGTAATGGCAGTAGGAGATGAGACAGGAAGAATCCTGGAGCAGCGCTCGATTCCTACAACAACGCCACAGGAAACCATGCCGCAGATTATAGAATACTTTGCAGATAAAGATATTGCAGCGCTGGGAGTGGGGGCTTTTGGGCCTGTAGATGTTGTAAAGGGATCCCCGACTTATGGACATATTCTGAACACACCGAAGATTCCCTGGCGTCATTATGATATTGCAGGAGCTTTGGAGAACGCATTACATATTCCCGTTGGGCTGGATACAGATGTAAATGGTTCCTGTCTGGGTGAAATGACCTATGGATGTGCCAAAGGACTGGATACCGTTGCGTATTTTACCATAGGAACAGGAATAGGTGCAGGCATTGCAGTAGGTGGCAGGCTTTTGCATGGTATGATGCATCCGGAAGCAGGACATGTTCTGATTGCAAAGAATCTTCATGATCCCGGTAAGAGCGTATGCCCCTGCCATGACAGCTGTCTGGAAGGACTGGCATCCGGACCCTCTATTGAGGCAAGATGGGGTAAGAAGGCATATGAACTGGCAGATAATCAGGTAGTATGGGAGCTGGAAAGTGAGTATCTTGCCAAAGCAATGACAAATATCATACTTACGCTGAGTCCTCAGAAGATTATTCTTGGTGGTGGTGTCATGCATCAGGAACAGCTATTTCCTATGATACGTGCAAAGGTTCTGGAATATCTGAATCATTATTATGAAACACCATACCTGGAAAATATGGACGAATACATAGTACCGGCAAGTCTGCATGACGATCAGGGTATTATGGGAGCTGTCAGACTCGCACAACTGGCATATGAAGCCGTATGATAAAAGAGTAGTGTAAATGCATAAATATATGCATGAAAGCGGGGATTATGATGAAAGTAAAAGAAATGATAGGAGCATTACAGCTGCATAAGAAAAATACAGACAGCCATCAGCTTATGACAGTCTGGGGAGAGCATCTGGACTGTACCAAAGTACTGGAAGAATATCCAAGACCACAGATGGTACGCAGTAATTATACGATATTGAATGGTATGTGGAATTATGCTTTTACTTCCAGCAGCAGAATGCCGGAGAAGTACGACGGTGAGATTCTGGTGCCTTTTTCACCTGAATCTTATTTATCCGGTGTTCACAGGCAACTCCAGCCCAAAGAGTTCTTATGGTATCAGAGAACCTTTCATTTACAGGAGATACCGGATAAACAACGGCTTATTCTGCATTTTGGGGCATGTGACGAGCGATGCAGAGTGTATATCAATGGTGCACAGGCAGGATTTCATTCGGGCGGATATCAGGCATTTTCCATGGATATCACTTCCTATATCATGCAGGGTGAGAACTGTATACAGGTGTGCGTAAGGGATAGGAGCGACACATCATACCATGGAAAAGGCAAGCAGAAGCTGCAAAACGGTGGTATGTTCTATACGGCGCAGAGCGGCATCTGGCAGACTGTATGGTATGAATGGGTGCCGGATATTTATATAGAGAGGCTGCATATTACGCCGTTATATGATGAAAGCAATGTAGAGGTAGAACTTTTTACCAATGAGAAAGAAGACGAATATCAGCAGTGCAAGGTGGTAATCTATGAGAATGAAGTGCCGGTAAGCGAATTGACAGTAACAGGTATGCGTAAAGTGGTTCTGCCTGTCCCGGATATGCACAGCTGGTCGCCGGTAGATCCTTTCCTGTATCAGATGATTATTACGTATGGTGAAGATCAGATTGCAGGCTATTTTGGTATGCGGTGTTTCAGTGTGGAGAAGGATGAGAACAATATTCCAAGGCTTTGTCTGAATCATGTTCCTTATTTTCAAAATGGCATACTTGACCAGGGATATTATCCAGAGAGTCTGCTGACACCTGTCAGTGATGAGGCGATGATCCAGGACATTCAGATGGCAAAGAAGCATGGTTTTAATATGATCCGCAAGCATTGCAAGATTGAACCAATGAGATGGTATTATCACTGTGACCGGCTTGGAATGCTGGTGTGGCAGGATATGATCAACGGTGGAGAAGAGTATCATATGTTGTATACCAGTTATATTCCTACTGTATTCAAAGGACTGCGCAAGCTTAAAGACAATCATTATGGACTGATGTCCAGGAAGAATCCCAAGGGCAGGAGAGAGTGGAAAAAGGAATGTCTGGAGACAGTAGGACAGCTGTATAATTGCACCTGTATCTGTACCTGGGTATTATTCAATGAAGGCTGGGGACAGTTTGATGCCGTTGAGAATACGGAAATGGTACGTTCCCATGACCGAACCCGGCTGATTGACGCACACAGTGGCTGGTTTGACCAGAATGCAGGTGATATGAGAAGCGTGCATATCTATTTCTTTGACCTGGCTGCAGAGTCAGGGAAACGTCCTTATGCCATTTCAGAGTATGGAGGAATTGCCTGTGGTATATCAGGGCATACATATTCTGATGAGATATTTGGATATGGCAATTGCAGTGTAAGGGAATTTAAGAAACAGTATAAAGAAATGCAGAATAAAATTCAGAAGCTATATATGCAGGGAATGAGCGCTGCGGTGTATACACAACTGACTGATATTGAAGAAGAAGTAAATGGGCTGCTCACCTATGATCGCAGAGTATCCAAGCTGGATATGCAATCGTAGGGGGCAGCCCCTGCTTTTAAGTTAAGAGAAGAGATTGAGAAATCCTGTGGACATAAGGAACAGAACCAGCATGACAACAGGAACAACATAGCGGATCATGAACCGGTACAGCCCGGCCCTAGGGAATTTCTCGCCATTCTTCATCACTTCATCTGTAATCCACTTAGGACCGATGACCCACCCGATCAGGATACTAGTCAGCAATGAAATGAAAGGCATCAGGAAACTGTTGCTGATATAATCCATTACATCTAACAGCTGGCCAATGGAGCCATTTGGTAGTGGCAGTTCGAAATAAAGAACATTATATCCAAGGCAGATCAGTACAGCAGTTACCAGTGAATATCCGCCAATCAAGCCACACATTTTCTGCCTGGACTGATGGAAGATCTCCATACAGTTGGCTACCAGTGTTTCCATAACTGATACACAGGAAGTCAGCGCAGCAAAAGCCATCATAATGAAAAAGGTGATACCGACAATTCTGCCAAAGAATCCCATGGATTCAAATACTTTGGGCAAAGTAATAAATATCAGACTTGGACCGGAGGACATTCCATCGGTTCCAAGAAAGACGAAGACAGCAGGAATAATCATCATACCAGCCAGAAAAGCAATTGCGGTATCGAAGATTTCAATCTGATTCGTAGCTTTGCACAGATTTACATCATCTTTTACATAGGAACCATATGTGATCATAATACCCATGGATACGCTCAAAGAGAAGAAGAGCTGACTCATGGCATCCAGCAGTATCTCCAGAAATCGCTTAAAGGTCAGACCTGTGAAATCAGGACGCAGATAAATAGCGAGTCCCTGTAGTCCGGTACGAACAGTGCCATCACTTCCTTCATGGGAAAGAGTGAGGGAGAAAATGGCAATAAAGATGATAAGCAGGGTCAATCCGGGCATAATAATCTTTGAGAATTTCTCAATGCCGTGTTCTACACCACGGTATACAATCCAGGCAGTGAAAGCCAGGAAGACCAGCATGAATACGATAGGAGATACCTTTGAGGTAATAAAAGATGTAAAGTAATTATCCTGGGCTGCCTCATGACCGTTTGATACTACATAGACCGAAAGATATTTTAAAATCCATCCACCGATAACAGAATAATAAGTCATGATCAGCGTTGGGACTAAAAAGGTCAGATAACCCAGAAAACGCCACTTTTCATGCAGAGTAGCATATGCATTGAGAGCATTCTGCTTGGTCTTGCGTCCAATTGCCACATCTGTTGTCAGCAGAGTGAAACCAAAAGTCAGGACAAGGATCAGATAGATTAACAGAAACAATCCACCGCCATCTTTGGCACACAGATAGGGAAAACGCCATATATTACCGACACCGACAGCACTTCCGGCAGCGGCAAGGACGAATCCGATAGAACCACTAAATTTACTTTTTTTACTTTTCATAACATTCTCTTTCCTTATATATATTTAAAGTACACATATGGCCATTATATCAAATTGCATAAAATGTGCAACATATACAAATAAAAACACCCTCTTGCAAAGCAGGAGGGTGTAATGTGCTGTAAGCATAAAGGATTAAACAGTCTTTAAATCAAAACCGAAATATTTAACGGCATTGTTGTAGGAGATACCCTTAACAATTTCTTCAAGAGTTTCCATATCAGCAGGGAACTCACCGTTCTCTACCCATCCACCTACTAAGTTGCACATGATTCTTCTGAAATATTCATGTCTTGTGTAGGAAAGGAAGCTTCTGGAGTCTGTCAACATACCAACGAAACCGGATAAGTTACCAAGGTTAGCAAGAGAGATCATCTGATCCTGCATGCCAGTCTTGTGGTCGTTGAACCACCATGCACTGCCTTGCTGGATCTTAGCACATGCGGAAGAATCCTGGAAGCAGCCAAGGATTGTACCGATTGCCTGGTTATCATTAGGATTCAGGCTGTAGATGATTGTCTTGGGAAGCTCATCTGTTGTAATCAGTGCATTCAGGAAGTCTGCAAGCTGAGCAGATGGAGCATAGTTGTTGATACAGTCATAACCGGTATCAGGACCTAACTGGTCGTAACGAAGTGTGTTGTTATCACGTTTACAACCATAATGAAGCTGCATTACCCAGTTTAATCTATGATACTGCTTGCCAACAAAGAGCATGAAAGCAGTCTTGAACTGTAATTCTTCTTCTCTTGTAATAGAAGCGCCGCTCATTCTCTTAGCAAAGATTGCTTCAATTTCAGCGTCTGTAGCAGGCTGATACATTACGTATTCCAGAGCGTGATCAGATACAGAACAGCCCATAGATTTGAAGAAGTCAAGTCTGTTAAGCAGGGCTTCCTTTAAATCTGCGAAAGTATGGATAGATACACCACTTACAGCAGATAATTTCTCAAGGTATTCAGTATAATCAGGTTTCTCAATATTCATAGCCTTATCAGGACGCCATGCAGGAAGAACCTGAACATCGAAAGTATCATCAGCAGCAATCTGCTTATGATATTCCAGAGAATCAACAGGATCATCAGTAGTACAGATCAGAGTAACGTTGGACTGCTTGATCAGACCACGTACGCTCATGCTGTCTTCTTTTAATTTGGCATTGCACAGTTCCCATACTTCCTCAGCAGTATTCTTGTTGAGAATGCCTGTGTAACCGAAGTAACGCTGTAATTCCAGATGAGTCCAGTGATACAGAGGGTTGCCGATTGCCTTACCGACACATTCAGCCCATTTCAGGAATTTCTCTTTATCAGAAGCGTCTCCTGTAATGAACTTCTCATCTACACCGCAGGAACGCATGAAGCGCCATTTGTAATGATCGCCGCCAAGCCATACCTGGGTAATATTGTCGAATTTGCGGTCATTTGCTATTTCTGCCGGATTGATGTGGCAGTGATAGTCAAGAATAGGTGTTTTTTCAGCATAGTTGTGAAAAAGGCTGCTTGCAGTTTCTGTCTGAAGCAGGAAATCCTTATCCATAAAATTTTTCATGGGTTTTGCCTCCTAGTATAAATACATTAGAATAGTTATATAAGAAAAGGTATTACTTCTGAAGGGTAGTACCTCTTTTTATCAGTTCACCGGAGAAAATGACTTTCTGCGGCATGTCGCGGTTGTCCAGAATACCGATCAGGGTAGATACGATATGATGACACAGCGTCTCCAGCTTGTTATCAACGCTGGTAAGCTCCGGTTCACAGCAAGTACTGAGAATGGAGTTATTATATCCTACGACTGATAGGTCATCAGGAATAGACAATCCTTTCTTATGTGCATATTTAATTGCTCCGATTGCCAGATTATCATCAGCGGCAATGACAGCCCGATATTTGATCTGCGGATCAAGATTAGCCAGAAAATCTGCTATTGCAGGAAGATTGGCATGGCTGCCCGGGAAAAACTGCATATATTCCATGCGAAGGGCAATACCGTGCTGGGTGAGAGCACTCTGATAGCCGGATAATTTGCGCATGGCAGAATAGGACTTTGAGTTATACAGATACAGGATATCTTCAATGCCTGTATCCAGAATATAAGAAGTAGCCTGCATTGTGGATTTGAAATCATCGCACAGGCTGCAGTACACATTTTCACAGTCAAAATCTGCGTTCAGAAGCAGAATAGGAACATCTCTGGCAGCGTCACGTATGTAATCATTTTCTTCATCTTTATCAGAAATAAAGTTGGAACCGACCAGAACCACGCTGTCTACTTTTTTGTTGACCAGCAGATTCAGATATTTCTTTTTGTCCTCCAGCTTATATCCGGTACAGCAGAGAATACAGTTATAATTGCTGGCTCTTAATTCCTGTTCGATATGATATACCGCATTGGCAAGGTACAGGTCAGAAGAGTCTGCACATAAAATACCGATAGTGTTCATGGAATTCAGACCAAGTCCTCTGGCAAAAGCATTAGGTGTATAGTCACAGGCCTCAATTACTGCAAGAACCTTCTTGCGGGTCTCCGCACTGACATTTTCAGATCCATTCAGAACACGGGATACAGTGGCAATAGATACGCCTGCTTTTTCAGAAACATCATATATTGTCATGAGTGATAATCCTTTCTGACTCATGGGCTTCCTATGTAGAAAATAAGGTACGTAATCGGTACCGTGAAAAAAACAATGTAAGCACTACCATAAATCACATAAATTGTACTATGAAAGTTTGTGAAAATCAAGCGCTAAACTTATAAACTTTTATTGACTCTTTCACTGGAATAAGGTAAAATGAAAGCGTTTACAAAACGTATGCTTTTTTAAGTATAGACGGATTATATGTGATAAAGGAAGGTAAAGACTATGGAACTTCGTACAGCAGCTTCACCCAAGGATGTGAAGTATTACACAACAGAGAGATTAAGAGAAGAGTTTTTGATTGATGACCTTTTTAAGAAGGGTGAGATTAAGTTAGTATACAGCCATATTGACCGTATCATTACAGGTTCCGCAGTTCCTGTAGAACCTATCAGGCTGACAGCCGGCGATGAACTCCGTGCAGAATATTTCTGCCAGAGAAGAGAGCTTGGTGTCATCAACATCGGACCTGCAGGTACAATTACAATTGATGGTAAGACATATGAAGTAGGTCATAAAGAAGGAATGTATATCGGTATGGGTTCCAAAGATATTACATTTGCATCAGTTGATCCATCCAACCCTGCTAAATTCTATTTAAACAGTGCACCTGCACATAAGACATATCCTACCAAGCTGATCAAGCCACAGGGTACACCTTCTGAAGATGTAGTTATCATCAAGGACGAGAATAAGGTTGAGCTTGGATGCCTTGAGGATGCAAACCACAGAGTAATTAACAAGTACATCTTACCCGGACAGGTAGAGAGCTGCCAGCTGGTTATGGGTATGACAGCATTGAAACCGGGCAACGTATGGAACACGATGCCTTGCCATACACATGACAGACGTATGGAAGTATATCTGTATTTTGATATGCCGGAAGATGCATTCGTAATGCACTACATGGGCGAGCCTCAGGAGACAAGACATATCGTTATGCGTAACGAGCAGGCTGTTATTTCCCCAAGCTGGTCTATCCATTCAGGAAGCGGCAGCCGTGCATACACATTCATCTGGGGTATGGTTGGTGAGAACCAGGACTTCGATGATATGGATGGCGTCAGAAACCAGGACATCATGTAAACTATTCAGAGCCATGCAAATTAAGGCAGAATATGCTTGTTTACAAGCATATTT